>JACCEC012052760.1_pt1 | contig 24916 bp, 21 predicted proteins | sample 7450121 | NCBI WGS metagenome assembly JACCEC01 (sample SAMN15323455, study PRJNA562643) | freshwater metagenome | isolation source: river surface water | place: USA:Blue River Watershed | collected 2017-08-18 | reverse complement strand
CGGACGCGGTGGGTTGTGTGGATACTTTCGGAGAATTGCTGCCAGTTTTGCTAGGGGCTGGTTCATGAACTTCGAATATCGATCGCGGATAACCGTGCGCAGATGTTCGCAGGTTTTCCAGATATGTCTAAGCTGACCATACGCGTTGCGTTCTTCGCGCGATACGTCTTTGCCGGTGAAACGCGGCGGGTTCACGGGATACTTTTCGAAAATTGCGTCCAGTTTTTCTTCGGGGGATTGCTGGTTCATGAAATCTTTATACCGCTCGCGGATCACCGCGCGCAGTTGTTCATCGCAGGTTTTCCACATGCGCCTAAGCTGATCATACGCGTTGATTTCTTCGGGCGGCACGTCTTTGCCTCCCCTACGCGGTGGGTTCACGGGGAACCTTTCCATGATCGCGTCCACTTTGGCTTCGGGCGATTGCTGGTTCATGAACGTTGGATACCGCTCGCGGATTGTCTCGCGCAGATGTTCGCAGGTTTTCCAAATACGCGCAAGTTGTTCATACGCGTTGCGTTCTTCGGGCGATGTGTCGTTGCCTCTGCGACGCGGCGGGTTCACGGGATACTTTTCGAAAATCGCGTTCACTTTCTCTTCGGGCGATTGCTGGTTCATGAACGTTGGATACCGATCGCGAATAACCGCGCGCAGATGTTCGCAGGTTTTCCAGATGTATAAAAGTTGTGCATACGCGTTGCGTTCTTCGGGCGATACGTCTTTGTTGCGGTTATAGCCACGCGGCGGGTTCACGGGATACTTTTCGAAAATCGCGTTCACTTTCTCTTCGGGCGATTGCTGGTTCATGAACTCCGGATATCGCTCGCGGATTTTCACGCGCAGATGTTCATCGCAGGTTTTCCAGATACGGCTAAGTTGTTGATACGCATTGATTTCTTCGCGCGACACGTCTTTACAACTGCTCCGCGGTGGGTTCACGGGAAACGTCTTGAAAATCACTTGCAGCTTCTCTTCAACCGACATCCAGCGCACGCGACCGGCAATCGCAACGGAGCGAATGGCGCGGCCGATATCCGAGGCCGACAGATCCACGCCGGGAAGGTCCCAGTCAACCATCCAGGACGGAGATGATTGACATACCACGATGGACGAGGATGTTCGTGTTCGTTCCGTTGGTTCCACCGCGTTTGCGTCATCGCGTTCCACACACCCTGGCGTCCGCTGCACCGCGACCGCCGCCGACTTTTTTCGCACCAGTTCCTCCTGCACTTCCATGGCCAATCGATCGTCTTCACAGCGCAACGCGGCAAGCACCGTTTGCACGGGACGAAACGCCGTCACCTGTTGCAATTGCTCGGTCAGCGCGTCGCCAACACGCCCGCCGTCCTCCGTCGACGCGACCAGGCTCGAACGACTCAGCGTGATCGGCAACAACACCGTCGCGCGACGATCATGGGGCTTCTTGCGCACGATCCGACCGACGCGCTGCACGATCTCGACATATTGGGTGGACGCATCGACAAACACGATCATGTCGGCCGCGGGCAAATTCACCCCTTCGGAAATCGTGCGACAGCTAGACAATACCATGCAATCCGCTTCCGCGTCCGCGCGGCCGGAGCGCGAGGTGGGAACCTCGCCGCTGAATTCCCGAAACAGATGTTCGCGTTCGGCGACGGACGTGGAGGCGGACAATCCCCGCAACACCACCGACACAGGCCCTGACACGCGCGGGTCGTGGGCAAATTCTTCGTCATACACGTCTCGGAAGGCGGTCTGCATGCGTCGCTGGCCCTCGGGACTGCAGAACTGCAGGACCGCAATATCCGCGTCCCCGTGCACTTCGTTGTGAAATGTCAACACGCGGCGGTTCCCCGTGGTGTACACAGCCCGCGCGATCGCCTTGTAGATATTGTTGCCGTTCGCCCGCTCCGCCTCTGTCGACAAATCCACACGCACTTCGTAGTCCTGCAACACTCCGTCCGCCAGCGCGTCGCAATACCGATAGAGGACGGCTGAAGGGGGAACCCCTTCGACCCCTGCAGGGCTGCGCCCCGCGACCCCATGTGCGACCTGCGCGACCCCCTGGCTCATGACTTCGTCGGATTCCATCGAGGTGACTCCATCCGAAGAACACGACGTCTCGCTGCCGCACTCCGACTCGGTGTCGTCGTGGGAGGGAAACGTCTCGCTATCGCCAACCTCTGACGCAGTCTCGAACGAGTCCGCGATGGATCCAGAGCCGGAGTGCGAGGTGTCATCGCGGTCGTACCAGTGGACGGGCGGAGTGGCGGTGAAAAGTAGCAGCTGTCGCGGGGTGGGAAAGGCGGGAAAATGGCATTCGTCGAGGGACCGTTTGCGGCGCCGAAGGGTATCCGAAGACAGGAAGGGAAGATGCGGCGCGAACAAGAGCGTGAGTTGGGGTTCTGTCAGGTGGTGTGCCTCGTCGCAATACAGAACATCGATCTGTCGCGCGTCCGTCTCGAGCGCGGACAGCAAGGTGGGGAAGGATTGGTACGTGCAGCGAATGAGTCGCGCGCCATGTTGCAGACGCGAACGAATGACCTCGGGATCCGTAATGCAGGGCGCTTCGGAGGACACGTGGAGCTCGAGTGGTGCATCGCCGGCCGCAACGCGAAGCGGTGCGGAAGGCGTGGGGTGTGGGGCTTGCCCCACCGTCTGTCGCATGAGGGCAAGGGAAGGAACGAGCGTGACGACGAGATCGTGGGGGGAGGTATGTTGGAGGCGATGTAGTTCCATGGTGCGGGATTTGCCGGTGCCGCAGAACATGGCCGCGACGGCGATGGGTTGGGTGGCGAGGAAGTTGACGATGGCGTGTTGTTTGAGCGATTGTGCCGTGATCATTTGAAAAATGAATTGGTGGTCCGTCCGTACAGGAACGAGATTGTGCCGCGAATATGTTCTATCGAATCCATACAAAAGTTTTTGTGCAGTAAAATGAAAAAAAACCATTTCGAGCGGAAGTAGGGTATATGCGCACCAGAACTCGTAGACGAGCCAGTACCAAACGGCGCCCGCGCCATAACCGATACGCGAAATCGAAGACACGACGTTCTCATCGAACGGTCGGCGGGATACGATCGTCGAGTGACTATTTTCCATTTCCGGGAGACGTTCGTCGTTTCGACGTTGTTGACATACCACCGGAGATTGAAGAGTTGGAAGAATTCAACTATGAATCCAACGTAGCGTTCGAAATCGATATAGATGATAGCAATCTTCCACATATTGTAGAATTGCGAAAAAGTGTCGACGATCCCATTACGTTATATCTGAATGAAGTAGGGCGGCTTCAAGAACTCACGCCGTGGATTCAGCAGGCTCGCACGTTTTCGATACCGTTAGGAAATGTGTCTGACATCGATGTCGAACGTCCAGATTGGCAATTTCGCGAGCCTACCAATGTTGTCTTATGGTTCCGAGAGCCGGAAACGGATCGTGAGTATTTTGGAGATACTTTTCGGGAGGAAGATGACTCGGATGGAGAGGAAGAATATGAAAGGTATCAGGACGGAGACTTTGCGTTTCCAGAAGATGTCGATTGGGAAGCCTTTCTCGCCCGAATAAATACACGATTGTCGTTTATCAGTTTTCCGACGTGTCAGAACACGGTATCGTATTACGTGATGATCAATTTTTCGAATCGGTGCCGCGAAGACTCCGCATTTCGCAACGGGTTTCGCAACATGTATACACGTCTTCGCGAACGTGTACCAAACGTCACGTGGGTAACGAATCTGAATGAAAATATAGCCCTTCCTCCGAGTATTCAGCAAATACGAGAAACTGTGTTTGATACCACCGTTTTTGGTAACCCTCCGAGGCGTGGGGTAGTCTAGTTCTGAAAACACAATAAAATGGAGGAAGAACGATATTCAGACGAGGTGTATGCCGAATTGGCGAAAGTATACAACAACCCGCATGGATACAAGGTCGTGGACATGTCGACGGGCGTCGCGATTGACACCGTGCTCAATGTCAATTCGTTCGAAGAAATGCAAACGCTGGCCGAGAATCTGGACTTGCAGAAATGGCGAGTGACGCAAACCTTGGACATCTACAGCATTCAACGTCCGTTTGCCGCCTTCAAGAATCATATACAGAAATGCGTAGACGACGCCTTAGAAGCCGGTCAGTACCGCATCGAAAGCGAGATGGTATGGACCACGTGGTTGCAATCGCGACCGGTGGAAGAATACCCGCGAGAAACTACCAAAGAAGACGCGATCCGAATTATGGAACATCGGTTTGATCCCGCGTTTCGCTGCCATGGGGACGCACCATCCTGGTTTATCCATCCTAACACCCCCACGAAGCGGGCGCGCGTGGAACTTCCCACCTTCGTCGACGAACAGCCTCCAATCACGTTGCAGCCATTTGTTACTCCGTTGCCATTCAAGCCGTGGTTTTCCACGAATCAAGGCGTGTTGTACGAAATTGTCGACATGGCCACCCATCAAATGAAAGTACGCACCAAGATAAACAATTCGACAATTGCACTAGATGCCGACGGGTACGACCATCACTCACTGAGAGAGCCTGGTACTGGTCGACCGTTTAAGATTATGTATTATAACAACGAAACCGAACTACTTGAAGTTCATCGTCGCGGAGGAGACAACCTAGCGGCGGAAATCGCCTTGTTGAAAACGTTGTGGATGCCAACTCAAGTTCCGCAGTCGGGAGAACGTCTGGATGCGCGTCCAGATCATCTGTATGCCAAGCAGATTGTGGATTGGATGACAATCCACAACAACTGGATGTGGATGAAGATGACGTCGGACCCAAAACCACTAGCATTGATCCCGCGGGCTGGCTTGCCGTCGACACAAGAATTTTCCAAGAATCTCTATGCTAGGCACAACTTGTGGAATTCGCAATGGTGGAAACCCGCCGCTTGGATCGAGACGGATCTCGACAGCCGCAATTGTTTGGAAGAATGTTTGTATCGCGGAATTATTCGCATTTGTGTAGTTACAATTGCATAAAGTTAAGTCTTAATGTTATCATAAATTGTTAGTATATATATGTATGTGTTCTGGATCATCCACAGACACCAATCGCGGGATGCCCCGTTCTCGCACAACGATGCCGACATATACACGATTGCCCATACTATCGCGTTCAAAGGCGTAATGATGTATGTCATCGACTATCAGCACCCGATTGTTGATGGTGAGCGGTTGCAAATGCAAGGAGCCGGATTGGTATTTCAAACTATCGACGATGATCTGGTGAGTGTCGCGAATCAGGCAGTCTATAGTATGTAGTCGGAGCGTTGCGTGTCGCATTTGTTCGACCGCCTCCTCCTTTTGCTTCAACGCGGAAATCAGTTGAGCACCTGCTTGTTTCAAGTTCTCTGTGGCATCTATCTTGGATTTGTAAGCCATTTATCATTAAATTGTGTTTGATCCCGCTCCGATGCAATACCCTCATCTACGCAACAATGATTATCACGGTGTCCCCTGTGGTTACACAATTCTACACACTTGCGTGGTCATCGGCGTGTCCGTGCCCCCGCCGTAGACCCAGCCGGGCGTTTTCAACCATTCGAGTTTGCGACCCGAGGCGGTCGCCGCGTTTCCGATCGCCTGTACCACCTTGGGAATTTCCGAATTGACGAATTCGGCTCGTCACCGAAGATCGCCCCCGCGGCAAATCGGGTAAAGTGCGGCAAATATCCAGCAAGAGGTCGAAGGACTGATATGTACAGATCACGAACGGGTAGAAGGCGGGGTTATCCAGCGCGCGTCGAATGATGTGCGCATCGGTAGTTCCGCCGAGTTCCGACCCAATTGCCGCTTCTTGATGAGGCCACAATTCAGAATTCATTTATGACTGGGGGTGGACCCCTGGGGGGTAAACCCCCCAACCCCCTAGCTCGCTACGCTCGCGATTGTTTTGCATATCTTGAATTGGTCAACTTACGCGAGCGCAGCGAGCTGGGGGCTGGGGGGTAACCCCCCAGCGGCCTTCGCGGAAAAAAATCATGCGCGCATATACAAAAAAATTCCCATGATAGTTCTCAACAACGAAACCATCAAACAAGAAGCCGCGTATTACCGAGACGGCCGTCGCGATTTGCAGACTCCGTTGAAATATTGGGACGTGTCTGCGGTCACCGACTTTTCTAGTTTGTTCTATGGTGTTCTGGGGATTTGGGAACATCCGGAAAACAGTATCGTGAATTGGCAAATTGGGACCAACATTGCCGACGGTGCGTCGATCGCCATGCAATGCATGTTCATGTCGACTGATTTCAACCAAGACATTTCAGGATGGGATACGTCGAAGGTAAACAATATGTTAGGCATGTTTAGCGGGAATAAAGTGTTTAATCAACCATTGAATACATGGGTTGTCTCGAATGTGACTATGATGGGAAGTATGTTTGAACATTCCGTTAGCTTTAACCAAGATCTTTCCAAATGGGATGTTTCCAAGGTAAGGGACATGTCGAACATGTTTCACACCGCACGTAGCTTCGACCAATATATTTCCGAATGGAACGTTTCCAATGTAACCAGTATGATCAGCATGTTTTATGGAGCCGTGTCGTTCAACCAACCGCTGCATAAATGGAAACTCCATCCAAATTGTAGCACGCGTTTCATGTTTGGGAACACACCTGCTTTTCAATCGATGTTACCGACTCTGTTGGGCGGGGGAAGCGAGAAAGCGTATTTCACCGTTGGACCGTTTTTGACGAGTTATTCGAATCCACGTGGCAAAGGTACATTTTTCAAACCGCATGGGAACCCGTCGGGCATATGGACACTTTATGAAACCATATCGAAGTCCAAGCATGACTTTGACCCGGATATTTCGTTGAAGGATTTTATTTATCGCATGAACCACCACCTGCGGGCCTGGGCCGACGAATTGGGCTGGCTCGGGGCTGTCAATGCACACAGCAAGGATCCCCTATACAACCTCATCTGGCATCCAACGCTGGAAAACAACGGCGTGCATCGAGAATTGATGGAATGGAGTTTCCCGAAGGGCTATCAAGGTAAAATTGGGAACCCCACGGAAGCGTCGCGGCACCGTATTCAGGACACATTGGAACGATTCAAATCCAAGAAGAGGCGCCGCGAAGACAGTCCCGGAGGCCGCGGGGCCGGAGCTACTCGTCTGCGTCAGGGCGGTGCCCTGAAACCCCCTCGCTCGCTGCGCTCGCAGGTAACGTCACGTGTGCAACGAATCTGAATGAAAATATAGCCCTTCCTCCATACGATGCCACCATTTTTGGTAACCCTCCGAGGCGTGGGTCGGCCGCATTCGCAACTCGATTGTGATCACCACAACGGTGTTCCAGCGTTATCGCCACACCTGACCGGGTACTCTCATTATCAATTTCCGTCGGCCACTAGACATAAAACATGAATATAGTTACAAACGAATCGTTGTCCGACTTGGTGAATACCTGGACGTGGTATGTGGAACTTCCCGACCGCATACCACGCCCGAATCTCCTGTCTCGATGTGACGTATCCGAGGTAACTTCGTTCAAGTTTCTCTTCAGTTATTGTACGCGTGAAGTGTTTGACTTCCCCGGTAACGAAATCGGTGACTGGAAGTTTAGATCGAGATCAGAAATGGACGGAATGTTTGAATTCTGCGAATTTGTGCCCGAATCCATCACACAGTGGGATGTTTCTCAGGTTGTTAGCATGGACGGAATGTTCAGGGGCTGCCGAAACATGAATCTGCCATTGGAACATTGGAATGTGTCCAACGTGACCAATTTCAGCAATTTGTTTGAGCTGTGCGAGACATTCAATCAACCTCTGGATCGTTGGGACGTATCAAACGCAATCACGATGGACCGCATGTTTCAGAGCGCGAGTTCCTTCAATCAACCATTGCCGCATTGGCAGTTAAACAAGGTGAGAACGATACGGAAAATGTTCGAAAACGCCAACGCGTTCAACCAATGTTTGGTTACTTGGCAAATTCCGCGGGGATGCGATTACATGTCCATGTTGGGAGCAGAACGGTTCAACAACTATCCGCCCAAATTTGAGCACTACTTGGATATCGGTGCAGGCTATGTGTTTAAAGGGATAGGAAATGACTTGACGGACATAACCGCGGAGATTCTGACTACGTATAAACGCGCAATGCGGACGAATCCATATCTGCGTCATCCGGCGGAAAACATACCCACCGTTGGAGACGTGATGCAAGCAGCTCACAGTCACGTGTTGTTTTGCCCAGCGTTGATGGAATTGTTTTTGGTGGATGAACTCGCTGCATATGTCGGTATCCTGCAGGTCAACCCGCTCTATGAGCTATTCGCGATGAACGAATTTCGTCCGGGTATATTGGAGCTAGTCGGGTTCGATCCGAACATTCGCAGCAGTTCCTTGTCCTCGACTCAACGAGAACGTGTCACCGAATGGATGACACGAAAAAAGTTAAACGCCACGCGACGTGCAACAACTACATTGATTAATTCTTAATTATGTAAAACAAACTTGGTCCGTCCAGCGACCACCACTGACTCTTGGAGCGCGGAACCACCAAGCAGCTCGAGATTATATTGTGGAACGAGGTGTGACGAACGCATCCACTTGTGCAAATGTAAGCACTTTAACGGATTGAACGTGTTCGGGGACGGACGGAAGAAATGGTTCGATGAAGGATCGAAACACATCAATCACATCTGCCTGCATCAATCCTGGTTTGATGATCGGACTATAGGGTTGAAAGCAGTCGCGGACCTGTTTCGGGACGATGCTTGCTTTCATGTTCGACAACAACGCTGAGAACCATTTAAAGTCGCTATTTGGCAAATTGTTGACAAACTTCAAATAGCGGGTCACCTGCGGATATTCGGAAGGGGTGCGTAGTACCCGACGACGCTCTTCGGCAACTCGTTTGGCGAGCGACGACGAGATGGATTCGGCGAACACGCTTCGACCCAAATCGATAAGATAAACCCGTGCCGGAAGCATGAAGGAAACGGCTAAACCGGATACTCGGTCGATATGTCTGTATTCAACAAAGCTCCATTCGTGCACAGGTTTGTCAAAACGATTGCCAAGAGTATCCAGCAACACATTATTTGAATGCAGATCGCCATGGATTAGTATCTTATCCATCTGCAGCAATAGAAACAAGACATATTCTGCAATAGCAAATATCCATGGTCGAACACGCGCCGACTCGAACCACGCCTTCATGAATTCTGCGAAACTGCGCGGATGCTCAATGCACTGACTCGCGGTATATGTTGGCACATTGGTTTTGTAAAAGGCAGTATTTATAGGATGAACAGTATGTATTGCGTGGTGGGCAAACAACATCTCCCCGTTGTTATTGACAATAAAATAGGGTTCAACGAACGCGCCGATGCTTCGATTGAATGTATGCCACGCGATAATTTGATTGCAAAATTCGTAAATTAAGAAATCAGAATCTTCACTCTGTGCACATTTCACCAAGGTGGGCATTTTCAACACCGACCGAGACCTGGGGTGTAGCGGTGCGAGTGTATACATGGTGGTAATGATCATGCTATTGGCGCCATCGCCACCATGCTGCTCATTGCCGAATTTGTCGCAAATATCGAATGCAAAGTCGGTCATCGATGCATACCGAAGATAAATATCCGCTTCGATCGTATTCGACAAAAAATACGCACCGGCATATTTCCACTTGGCGCGGCGCGTTCGTTGTGCTTTTAACACAACCTCTTTGGGAAGCGACGCGTGCATTCGCAGCGCGGCATCATCCGATTCATTGGAATCGGGATTCTTCCGACGTGTTGACATAGCTTTTCTTTACATCGATTTCGTCCGATTAGCTAGCAAGCGCGTGCGTGTTATCGGGGCCCGACGTCCCCTGTGGACGGCACGTCCGTGCGGCCGTGCAAACGCCGACAAGTCTACCTGCAAAAGATTTTTGCTGTAGATAAAAAACATGTTGGAGGTGGACAATATAACAATTCGTGAACTCTTGCAAGACTGGTCTGAATATTTGCGTTACCCGCGGCGTCGTTTACCGCAACCGGTGGTCATGTCGGAATGGGATGTGTCGAAAGTAACGTCGTTCAATGCATTGTTTACCGGTTGTGATGAAACATTGTTTATGCATCCTGGGAATGATATTGGTGGATGGAAGTTTGGGCCCGCGACGAGCATGAAAGGGATGTTTTGGGAGTGTCCGTACGTGCCCGAATCGATCGCGCGATGGGATGTGTCGGGAGTCGTCAATATGAATACTATGTTTGGAATATCGACGTTTTTTCAAAACCAGTCAACCATGATGAATGTACCTTTGGGGGCGTGGAATGTGTCGAACGTGACGGACATGGCAAATATGTTCTTCGGGTGTGTTGCGTTCAACCAACCTTTGGGGAGCTGGAATGTATCGAACGTCGAAAACATGACTTCAATGTTCAACGGATGCGCGTCCTTCAACCAGCCGTTGAATATGTGGAATATGCGGCACGTGCGAACTATGATCGGTATGTTCAATGGATGTGCGAAGTTCAACCAACCATTGGGGAGCTGGAATGTGTCGAACGTCGAAAACATGGCTTCAATGTTCAACGGATGCGCGTCCTTCAACCAGCCGTTGAATATGTGGAATGTGTCGAGTGTCGAAAACATGGCTTCAATGTTCGATGGATGCGCGAAGTTCAACCAACCATTGGATCAATGGCATGTGCAACAGGTGCTAAACATGCAAGACATGTTTCGCGGCGCCGACACCTTCAACCAATCGTTGGCCACTTGGAACCTATCGCCAAGATGCAATGTGGACACGATGTTAGCAAGCAAATCGTTTTTCAACCGTTTGCCAGTCTTTCCAGAAAAGGATCGCATCCAGGATACCTCATATGTCTTCGCGACTCGAATAGGTCCAACACTAAAACGCGCGACCATCTATAGTCTGTTTCTGAAAGGACGACCTGGCCGAACAACGATCGCGGATATGTATGCGTGGTTGTGGATAAAACGTGGTTGTGAATTGAAGTTGATAGACGCGGTTGCGGATGATCCGGCCATCATGACCGTCGCGAGTCCGATCTACGACGTAACACGGTTTGACCTTCGTCCGCGAGTGTTGGAGTTTGTCTGATTTTTTTCATAAATAAAAAACATGCTGGAAGTAACCGAAGATACGATTCATGATCTGGTTCAGGCGTGGTCTGAGTATGTGGATTTCCCGAACATCGAACCGCGGCCGAGGCATGTCATGTCACAGTGGGATGTTTCGCAGATAACGGATTTCGATGGAGTGTTCGTTTCATGTTCCGACAAGCTGTTTACCTTTCCCGGGAACGACATCGGCGGCTGGACGTTTGGGCCCGGGCCGATTACCATGCGATACATGTTCTGGACGTGCACATTTGTACCGCCATCGATTGCCAAGTGGGATGTTTCCAATGTCGTCGACATGCGTTATATGTTTTTCGTTGAAAATGACGATGATGATGATGCAATGAATGTTCCTTTACAAACGTGGAACGTGTCAAAGGTTACCAAAATGACAAAAATGTTTGCGGGGCGAAGGCGGTTCAACCAACCATTGGAAACTTGGGACGTGTCCAATGTGGTCAATATGCATGGAATGTTCGACTCTTGCGAAACGTTCAATCAATCACTGGCACGATGGAACGTCAGCAACGTAGTGGATATGAACTACATGTTTTATGGCGCGAATTCGTTCAACCAGTCCTTGGCTAGTTGGAAATTACACAACGACTGTATTGCGTTACGAATGCTTGCGAGTGCATCGTTTGCCAACGATCCGCCGGTTTTTCCAAAGAACATTCTGAATGAATCCGCGATGTTTGTGTTTGGTGTCAATGGAGAACCCAGGGCGGAAATGTATCGTCTATATCAACAAACCCGGACCACGAATCCATACCTGAAGCACTGTTCCGCGACACCAACCGTCGGTGACATTGCCCGCAATGTCCGCGCAATCGTATTCCCGACCGTACTGGAATTGTGGATGGTTGATCAACTCGCAACCACGCCCGGAACCATGGAGCCGAATCTGCTGCACGATACAATCCGGATCGAAGACATTCGCCGGCGGGTGCTCGAGATGGTGGGCGTGTTCTAGGGCTCGATGCGTTATGGACTTCGCTAGTGGTTGATTTTTTCACCCGTTCTAGATAACGAAAAATGTTGGAGGTGACAAACGAAACCATTCGCGGACTTGTCCAATCATGGTCTAAGTATTTGAACGTCCCAGACGACCAGCAGCCGCAACCGGTGGTCATGTCGGAATGGGATGTGTCGAAAGTAACGTCGTTTACGTATGTGTTTACCGGTTGTGATGAAACACTGTTTACATATCCCGGGAATGATATTGGTGGATGGAAGTTTGGGCCCGGAACGAACATGAACCAAATGTTTTGGGACTGCCTATACGTGCCCCCATCGATCGCACGATGGGATGTGTCGGGAGTCGTCAATATGGCTAGGATGTTTGCAATGTTACATCAAGGCTACCCTTCAACCATGAATGTACCGTTGGGTGCGTGGAATGTATCGAACGTAAAGTACATGAACTTCATGTTCGCCGGATGTGTTGAGTTTAACCAACCATTGGGGAGCTGGAATGTATCGAATGTCCGAAGTATGGCTTCGATGTTCTTCGGGTGCGCAAAGTTTAACCAACCATTGGGGAATTGGAATGTATCGAATGTCCAAAATATGGCTTGGATGTTCTTCGGGTGTGCAAAGTTTAATCAACCATTGGGGAATTGGAATGTATCGAATGTCCAAAATATGGCTTCGATGTTCAGCGGGTGCGCAAAGTTTAATCAACCATTGGGGAGCTGGAATGTGTGGCAGGTGTCATCTATGAGCCGCATCTTCAGCGGCGCCGACAGCTTCAATCAATCATTGGCCACTTGGAACCTATCGCCGTGGTGTGATGTGTCGCACATGTTAGCAAGCGAATCGTTTTTGAATCATTTGCCAGTCTTTCGGGAAAAGGATCTCACCCGGGATGCCGGGTTTATCTTTGCGGATCATGCAGGTCAAACACTCAAACGCGCACCCATCTATCGTCTGGGTCGAAGCGGCTCGACTACCGTCGGGGACATTGTAACCGCCATGTTAACGATCCTGGAATTGGAAATGGTGGATACAGTCGCGGACGCCCCCGGAACACTCGCCGCGAATCCGATCTACTACGCAACGCGAATCGATGTCGTTCGCCGGCGGGTGTTGGAGATGGTGGGAGTGTTCTAGATAAAAAAAGCATGGTGGAAGTGACCAATGATAACATTCATGATCTGGTGGATGCATGGAACCTATACGTGTCCTCGTCTACAACACTACACCGACGCCGTGTTCCACAACCTCCGGTCATGTCAGAATGGGATGTTTCGCGAGTAACATCGTTCGATACATTGTTCGATGAGTGTGACGAAAAAGTGTTTAAAGTTCCCGGGAACGACATTGGCGGCTGGCAATTTGGACCCGGGCCGATCACCATGCGCGCCATGTTCTTCAATTGTTTTTACGTACCGGATTCGATTGCTGACTGGGATGTTTCAGGCGTGGTCGACATGTCGGAAATGTTTACAACTGGGTTATTGTCAAATATGCCAATGGACATGCCGTTGGAACGATGGAATGTTTCGAACGTAACTCGCATGAATCGCATGTTTTCGGGACGCACGAATTTCAACCGCCCGGTGGGGACGTGGAACGTGTCGAAGGTCACCGACATGTCGGAAATGTTCAGTGTATGCACAGCCTTCAACCAACCGTTGGGGGATTGGGATGTTTCGAATGTAACCAACATGAATGGAATGTTTTGGAATCTATTTTCCATACAGTCAAAGTTCAACCAACCGTTGGAGAAATGGAATGTTTCGAACGTGATCGACATGGATTTTATGTTTCTTGGGGCAAACGCCTTTAATCAGTCTTTGAAGACTTGGAAAATACATCCGAATTGCACCGTACACAACATGCTCGGGTGCCGATCGTTTTGTCACTTTCCACCGGTCTTTCCAGAAAGCGAACGCAAGAAAGACGCCTCTCATGTGTTTAGAAATATTCATAATAGTACACACGACGCGGCCATTTATCGTCTGTATCTGCAAACGATCACGACCAATCCATATCTACGAAACCAGCCGGCGAACCCCACCGTCGAAGATATTATGCGCAACGCGAGCGCGATCGTATTCCCGGCCGTCTTGGAATTGATGTTGGTGGATCGAGTCGCGAACAACCTGCGCGCGAATCCGATCTACGACGCAACGCGAATCGATGTAGTTCGCCGGCGAGTGTTGGAACTGGTCGGCTTTGTGTAAAATAATAAAACATGATTGAAGTAACTGATGATACGATTCATGCGTTGGTGGATGCCTGGAGCGAGTACCTGAACTCACCGGAAGGTAATGCGGCACCACAAGTCATGTCTCAATGGGACGTCTCGCGGGTGACATCCTTCGTTGCATTGTTCCAGGAATGTCGTTCCAAATTGTTAACCTATCCCGGGAATGACATTGGCGGTTGGAAGTTCGGACCCGTGCCGATCAACATGACCTCGATGTTTGCAGCATGTCTCTACGTGCCCGATTCCATTGCCGCGTGGAATGTGTCCAGCGTAACAAATATGTCGAGCATGTTTTACAATTATTTGGAGGACGACTCGACCATGAACGTTCCCTTGGGCAAATGGGACGTGTCGAACGTCACCGATTTCAGCCACATGTTTAGCCGCTGTACGGCGTTCAACCAGCCGTTGGGCGGATGGGACGTATCAAATGCGACCGACATGACGGGTATGTTTGCGGAATGTAGATCGTTCAACCAGTCGTTGGGGCGTTGGAACGTGTCGAAAGTGACCCATATGTCGGAAATGTTCAGTCAATGCACCGCCTTCAACCAGCCGTTGCGGGATTGGGACGTGCGGGGAGTGAAAGGAATGGGGTACATGTTTCGAGGCGCGGATTCGTTCAATCAGTCCCTGGCATCTTGGCATCTGCATCCAATGTGTGAGATCAGCCAAATGCTTGCGAGCGTCTCGTTTTTCAACTACACACCGATCTTTCCGGAACGAAAACTCCGCGGGAACGCTCGGTATGTGTTTATGAATGTTGCGACGAGAGAGACCGCGCTGGTGTATCGTCTCTATCAACAACAGCTCGGGCCGATGGTCAAGGTTGGGGATATTATGCGCGGAATGATCTGGAGCATGGAGTTCAAGCTTCTGGATCATGCCGCGGAAATACCCGGCGCCATGCGCGCGAACAATCTCTATGACGCGACTGCGATCGATACCGTTCGTCAGCGGGTACGGGAATTTGCCGGCTTTGTGTAAAATAAAAACATGATAGTCGTTACGGACAATAACATTCATGGACTCGTGTTAGCATGGTCACACTTTTTGTCCTACCCGGAACAATACCCGCAGCAACCGGTGGTCATGTCGGAATGGAACGTCTCGCTGGTGACGTCGTTTCGTTACTTGTTTAGTTGTTGCAACCACGACGTGTTGTTGTTTCCCGGAAATGAGATTGGCGGCTGGAATGTATCGAGGGTTGAAAACATGGATTCGATGTTCAACGGACAGACGTCCTTCAACCAACCATTGGGGAGCTGGAATGTATCGAGGGTTGAAAACATGGATTCGATGTTCAGCGGATGTGAGTCATTCAATCAGCCGTTAAATGCATGGGACGTGCGCAATGTGACAACTATGGTCGGTATGTTTGCTAGGTGTGTTGCGTTCAACCAACCACTGGGTAACTGGAATGTGTCGAGGGTCAAGAAAATGGATTCGATGTTCCTTCGTTGTTCGTCCTTCAATCAGCCGTTGAACGCATGGAACGTGCACAATGTTAAAAGTATGGTCGGTATGTTTGATAGTTGTGTTGCTTTCAACCAACCATTGGGGAACTGGAATGTTTCGAGGGTCGAGAACATGGATTCGATGTTCATTTGTTGTTCGTCCTTCAACCAACCATTGGGGAGCTGGAATGTGCAGAATGTCCGATTCATGAATTATATGTTCGGTGCGTGCTCAAAGTTTAATCAACCATTGGAAAAATGGAACGTGTCGAATGTAATCAATTTCAATAGCGCGTTTCACAAATGCGTCGACTTCAACCAGCCCTTGGGTGGGTGGAACGTATCGAATGCGAAAGAGATGGTATGCATGTTTACGCAATGCAGATCTTTCAACCAGCCGTTGAGCGAGTGGGACGTATCGAATGTGACCGACATGATGGGTATGTTTGCAGGTTGTGATGCGTTCAACCAGCCATTGAGTCGATGGAATGTGTCGAAAGTGACCAATATGTTGGAAATGTTTTTGAAGTGCACCGCATTCAACCAGCCGTTGGGTGAGTGGAGCGTTCAGGGAGTCGAATCCATGTCGAGCATGTTTCGAGGCGCCGATTCATTCAATCAATCCCTGGCATCTTGGCGTCTGCATCCAAAGTGCGATACCAACCAAATGCTGGTGAGCGTGTCGTTTTTCAACTACCTACCGATCTTTCCGGAACCAAAACTGAGACGCTATGCACGGGATATATTTGAGAATCCTTCGACGAGAGAGACCGCGCTGGTGTTTCGTCTCTATCAACAACAGCTCGGGCCGATGGTCACAATTGGGGATATTGTGCGCGGCATGATCTGGAACACGGAGTTCAAGCTTCTGGATCATGCCGCGGAAATACCCGGCGCCATGCGCGCGAACAATCTCTATGACGCGACTGCGATCGATACCGTTCGTCAGCGGGTACGGGAATTTGTCGGCTTTGTGTACAAATAAAACATGTTGGAAGTAACCGATGATACGTTTGATGCGTTGATTCGCGAGTGGGTGAATTATTTGGAGTCACCAAATATCAATCCGCGGCCATCACATGGCATGTCGCAGTGGGATGTTTCGCAAGTGACAGATTTCGAAGGAGCGTTCATTTCGGCTTCCAAAAAACTGTTTACCTTTCCCGGGAACGACATTGGCGACTGGAAGTTTGGACCCGGGCCGTTCAGTATGGATTACATGTTCTGGAGGTGTAGTTATGTACCGCCATCGATTGCCAAGTGGAATGTTTCCAATGTCATCAGCATGCAATGGATGTTTGAAGTGTACGAAGGCGACGATGACGCAATGAATGTTCCTGTACAAGCGTGGAACGTGTCGAACGTCGTCAATATGTCTTACATGTTTTCAGGGCGAAAGCGGTTCAACCAGCCAATAGGCACGTGGGACGTGTCGAATGTGATCAATATGGGTAGAATGTTTGGCAATTGCCGGGCATTCAATCAGCCGCTGGGTGATTGGAATGTGTCGAATGTAAAGTATATGCCGGCAATGTTCTACGGTTGCCGGGCATTCAATCAACCACTGTCACGATGGAATGTCGAAAAAGTAATTGAAATGGGCGGCATGTTTAGCGGGGCGGATTCCTTCAACCAGTCCTTGGCTAGTTGGAAAATACACAAACAGTGCCTTGTGCGGCACATGCTCGCGAGTGCGTCGTTTTCCAACTATCCGCCGGCTTTTCCGAAAGAACTTCTGAATGAGCCTGCGACGACTGTGTTTGGTCGCGATGAGGCGGCCATTTATCGTCTGTATCAACAAACCCGAACCACGAATCCGTACCTGCAACACTGCTCCGCGACTCCAACCGTCGGCGAGATTACACGCAATGTCCGCGCAATCGTATTCCCGGCCGTCCTGGAATTGTGGATGGTTGATCAACTCGCAACCATGGAGCCGAATCTGCTGCACGACACAACCCAGATCGACGACATTCGCCGGCGGCTGTTTGAATTTGTCGGCTTTGCATAACATAAAAACATGATAGTCGTTACAAACACTTCCTTGTACGAGTTGGCGGTCGAGTGGATGGTATATATTGATGATTTTCCAGACCGACCGCACCCGACACTCCTTTCCCAATGCGACGTATCAGGGGTAACTTCGTTCGCGTCGCTGTTCAATCAATGTCCGCGCGCGGTGTTTGACTTTCCCGGCAACGATATTGGCGGCTGGACGTTTGGATCGAAACCGATCAAGATGACCTACATGTTTGAATTCTGCGACTATGTGCCCGAAGCCATCTGTCAGTGGGATGTATCGTGTGTAGTTAGCATGAGGGGAATGTTCATGGGGTGCCAAAACATGAATCTGCCATTGGGTCAATGGAATGTGGCCAACGTGACCGATTTCAGCTGCATGTTCGAAAAATGCACGCGATTCAATCAGCCGCTGGGGAACTGGAACGTATCCAACGCAATCACAATGGATGACATGTTCAAGAGCGCAATTTCCTTTAATCAACCATTGACGCATTGGCAGGTGAATAAAGTAACAAAGATGTCATGCATGTTCGAAAATGCCAACGCGTTCAACCAATCGCTGGCTACCTGGAAACCTCGGCCGGAATGCAGATACTTATCCATGTTGGGCGCACGACGGTTCAATAACTACCCGCCCAACTTTCAGAGCAACTTGCGGATGGATGCAAGCCATGCGTTTATCGGGCAAGGAGATGATTTCATGGAAATAAACGCGGAGATTCTGACTACTTACAACCGCGCAAAGCACACGAATCCATATATGCGTCGTTCGGCGGAAGAATCGCCCACCGTTGGTGACGTGATACATGCAGTCTACAGCCACGTCTTGTTTTTCCCGGCGCTGGTGGAATTGTTTTTGGTGGATGAAGTCGCGGCGTACGGCGGCATCCTGCAAGACAACCCGCTCTACGAGACAATCGCGCTGGAGGATTTCCGTCGGCGTGTATTGGATCTGGTTGGGGTTGCACCGAACCTTCGCATGTCATTGTCCGCGATGCAACGACTGTATGTCACCAAGTGTCTGAAAACGCTACGATGAAAAGGCTCAACCACATGGAAGAAAAATATCATCATTAATTCTTAACTATGTAAAACAATCGAACACGACCATAGGTCAAATCATCCATTCTTTCTTCATCTGCATGATCGTCGGGCGGCAAACGTTGCAGGGACCACCACTGACTATTGTAGAGCATGTGGCGTTGATATCGCGTCAAGTCCAGTTCTTGTTTCGGCGGCCAGATGGATGATTGCTGAGTTACGGTGTCGCAGGAAAAACGAAGATACACCCAGGAATCATGTTCGCGCAGCCAACGCAACAACATGCGCGCTTGGTCACGTGTAGGACGTGCGACCATTGTAGACAGCGCCCAGCGATCGGTGGTGGGTGGTGGACTTTGGCGCGGAACACAATATCCATGACCATACAGTTGTACCCATTCCAACACGTTTGGATTTACGGTGACATCCGGATTCAAAACAGGGGCAAGCACGCGGTATTCTCCGTTGACCACATCGTCAAACGACCACAAGGTTCCGCTGGGAGAATCATAAAACGTCGTGGTGTTGAGCCGCGCGATGGCTGTTTGCAGTTTGGCGGGAACGACCGGCGCGACCTCTTCCACCGTCTCATTTTCCGGAATGATCACCACCCATCCCACCGAGCGCATGTCCGTGGCTGGAGTTCCAAAACGATATTGCGCACCCACCATCGAATCCACAATCGGCACCATGTCGTGGATTGCATGCGGCGGATAGAGTTCCGCGTAATCGGTCGCGCGCCAGGTTGCCCATACATGGTCGGCTTTCAACGTATGCACGGACTTGGCGGGTTTGTCGTCAATCCAGTTCTGCACGAGTTGGCGGAACTGGGCATCGGGACGTTTCAGTTGCGTCATATCCAACAAGGACGCCACGGTAACGTTGTGGGCTTCCAAGGCCTCGGCGAACTGAATGACCGTGGGATAATGATTGATCCAACGCGCGGCGGGGCCATGCGACCAGTTGCCGCGGATGGCCAACCCGGGATGTTGCTGCAATAACAACAAGGTTTGAATAGTAGTGTTTAAAAAACTCATTCGATTGGAAAATGAAATTCTAATTAATAATTATTACTGGCCGCCATGGCAGCCCACTGCTCCTGTATTTCTTCAATCTCGTGCAGAATGTCTTGAAAGTGTAAACGAATGGTTTCCATCATCTCCGGCACGGCAAAGGGTTGCAGTCCCATGCAAACCTGCAATCGGGGATATCGTGGCTTCAAGGCAATCCGGGCGGCGTTCTGGACCACGAATTGAATCATCCAGTCTTGGCTGAACGATTCCTCGGGGATGTCTTCGGTCGCTTTCAAAATGTCTGCGAGGAACACTGGGTCGTCGATGCGTCGTTGGGCTTCTTGGCGAAGCGACACAGTATTGTCCAATCGTTCCAACGCAACGGCACAGGCAAAGGCGAGTTCGTGAATCATGTTAAATGTGAAGAACGACATCTCGAGGATGGTTTCCCAACGATCTCGCATTCGCGCAGCGCCTTCATGCGCCAATGATTATATTGCCCCGCGATGGATGCTGCAGGAACACTGATCAACCTTGGGTTCAAATTTCGGTAATTGCTGGGACGACTCCAGTGGCAAAGGAAACGATTGACCGAAGCGGAAGTGTAACTAAAACCATAATTTAATTATGCAGTTCGATATTGCCTGGATCGTCTACAGCGACTGGCTCGACAACTATGAGCGGCTGACTTGGCAATTCGCGCTGAGCTTCACGACCAAGCATATCTGGTGGCACGACAAATTCCGCAACTCGCGCAACCCATTGCTGCTCCGGTTTCGCGCCATGGGTCATTTGTTAACTACCGTATCGCCGGGTGAAACCGTAGACAGAGAAGATCTTCAATGGTTCGAGGACGCGCATATCCCCGTACACTGGACCGCGAAAAGTCTTCCGAACTGGAGATTGTTTCCATGGATGGCGAATCACGCGCAAACAGGATCTTCATGTTATGATTTGAAGAAGTTGGAGACGTTTCCCAACGTGTCGACCATGTTGCTAATAACGTTCCGTCTCGACGAAAACGAAAACCATGTAACGATTGACCGAGCGGAGACCTGGCCGCGTCTGAACTATCTGTGCACGCGCATACCGGCCGAGTGGAGTTGGGTTCAGGAACGCACCGTGACCCTGAAGACGGCATGGATGCCGAATCTGACCATACTTCGATTGGAAGAAATGTATTTTCAAATACGCATGATCGTAGACTGGTCCGGGTTGTCCAACCTCCAACATCTTGTATTGATGCAAACAGAGTTTCGGGTAAACGCGCCGGAACAACTCTTTCCACGGCTCCGCAAACTCGTTATCTGGGAACGATGGTACCCAGAACGATGCATCATCACCGCCGAGTGGACGGCCTTTATCGAACGACACCTACCTCAGATCCGTATCCTCGTCCTCAATGGCGCGAAGGTAGGCAACTGGCTTGAACGGTGGTTGCCCCGGTTGACCTCCCTGGAAGAATTGTCGTTGCCCAATGACTTGTCCGCCCGGGCGTTTGCATGGCCGCCGAGTTTGAAACGCCTAGAGATCCTGCAAGGTAAACAATCGGTGAAACAAACATGGGTGCCCTTCCTCCCGCAGCATATAAAAATCGCGTAACGATGAGTCGTGTGTGGAATTGCGCGCGCTGTCGCTATTACGACCGTGGCGCCTGTCGACGATCCTTTTCCGTGCCTTTCTATGCCAAGAGTCATGAACCTGCGAGCAAGACCGAACGGATTCCTATCGCCGACGCACGCACCAACGAGTCACTCTGTGGCCAGGCGGGTCGAGAGTTTCAAGATAAGGGATGGTTTCGTGCGAAATCCGCTGCCTTTAGCGCGGGGTTCAATGTGTGGGCCTTGGTAACCATGGGCGACGAATCCGTGATCCGCTTGTTGGTCTTCTTAGGAGGCGTTCTCGACATATATAGCCTATATCAAACGTTTAAATTCATGAATGACCGACCGTTGTTAATTAAGAATTAAGCATGGTATGTGTTATTACTATTGGTTATGCAAGTAATGTTACCGATCTTGCCGCCGTTAACATTGTTAATTCGAACTCCACCGCCCGTTTGTTTGCGATTGTTCGAATTCACATTTCCCGAATTGTTCTTCACCGTGATTCCGCCAATGACGCCTTTGCTTCCGAGGCCACCAACCTCGACAGCGGCCGAGCTCGCCGATGGTTGCGCTTCATAGACCACCGGCACGATCACCCTCTCGCCGTCCACGGGCGGCCATGCTTCTCTGTCTACAAAATCATCCGTTCGATTCCCCGGCGGCGGGATCACTTTCACGCTGAATATGCCTTCTTCCGCCGACGTCGCTACAAAATACACCTCCACCTGCCACTCCGACGACGGCACACCGCATGTCGGCGGCTCGGAACGCTTTCCTCCGTCGTCCGAACGCGGACAAGAAGACAACTTGCCCTCGGCATGCATCGATAAACCTGGAATTCGAATCATTTGTGGGGGTTCACCCCCACACCCCCACCTTTCCCGCGCTTCCCAACCGGCATAATTAAAACTTATGAAATCGTTTCCACGTTGCTTCTCAGCATTGTCGTCGATCGGCTGCGAAAACCTTATATGTTTCCAGGAGGAGCCGTTGCGATTCCCGAAAAGGCAATTTCATGCAATTGTTTTGTGTCATGGTCATAAGACCACCGATCCATGACGAAAATGTCAATGGTCGAAGGAATACACGCAAACCAGCGCGATAACAAACAATCAAACACCGGAAAGTCATCCGGGGCGTCCTCCATGACTTCCAACTCATCAAACTCCACCTCCTCGAGATTAGACGGCCAGGAAACTGGACACTCCCCTTCGGTGCTATAGACGGTCAGACTATTCAGCTGCGGCGTGCGTGTAAACAACCGATCCCAGTCGGCCGCGGTCGTGTCAGGTCGTGTCCGGATATGAATCGATCGCAATCGTGGAAAGACCACGCGGACGTTCGTTATGTGCACGATTCCCAGGTTGGTCAACTGGTTCGCGTGCTTCAACACCCTATCATATTCGGTTGCGATCGTATCTATATAATCATAAATGACGCTTTGAAGCAAGGGCATTGGTTCGTGCGGAAACGAAAGAACACGGCCGGAACTTTCCACCATTCGGAGGCTTTCTGTCGGCCAGTCTTCCACCAAGAGATCGTCGATGCCAAAGGCATCTTCGCGAATCCACAGATCCTCCAAGTTTGGAAATGCAGCCAACGAAATCCGATCATTCTCGAATCCGTCGTCGTCATTCACCGAAAGAACAATTACCAGACATCGAATCTGTGGCCAGGCGCGGTTCGGTAACGCTTCGGTCCGTCCCAATACCACCGTCATGGACCTGACCGTCGGAACCGGATCCACGTCGCGAAGATGTGTGTTTGCCGAGATGCTGAGCATCGCGTATTCTGCGTTCGCATACACCCACGGAAAGGAGTGTGCGAGTTTTGGCAAATAGGCGCCGCGAATGTAAAACGGTGAGATATGCGCGATTTCGTAATATTCCAATAGTCGACCAACTTCCGCCTTCATATCGTCGCTATCGTCGCTGTCGCGCTCTACATATCGAATGGGCGTGTTGCGCAACAGAAGCAACCAATCCGACGAGACCGCTTGAAATTTTTGCAGCGAACGCGGGTGATAGTATGGATAGCACGACGGCATCGCCAGCGCCCATTGAAACCACCAGTGCATCGCGCGCGGCATCCATTCCGAATAGATGTATTGCACGAGATGGGTTGGTAATTCGGCCAGCATTTCAATTGTGGTGGGGGTTACCCACCCCACACCCCCCCCGTTACGAAGTCCTGTAACTAACTTTCAGGAGGAGTCGGAAGTCGTGCGAGTGCACCATAACTAAATCGCACAGCAATCGCGCCATGAAGGCAAAGATTATCAAGTTCGCTCAACCCAAGAGCCAACACGACAATTCGTCGACGACGTATCGCTACTTCGCCTCCAGCAAGTTGTTTAACTCGCCAGATCCGTCGTCAATACCTATTCCGAAGTTTGCTACCAGTCAGCCAATTCAAAAATAGCTTGCTTTTCATGATATTAATTTTTAACTATACACATATTCTTCATTTTGATCGTTGTTGCACAGCCACGTCTTCCTTTCGGGTTCTCGGGTGTGTGAGGGTGACCCCCACGAATTGCCCGATAAGGTCGGCATAGGGCGCGCGTTGGAGCACGTCGTGGTAGAGAAATGGTGCCCGGAAGGCGGGATGGACGGCGGCGGCATGTGCCCAGAGATCCAGCTCGAGGGCCGATTGCCATAGCGCCGCGACTTCCAAGAGAGGTCCGGGCGGAATGCGTTGATGAATCCGCGGTGGCAGAACATCGTCTGAAGGAATCGACTGATGTGCGGCGGCAAACACAGGAAGCGAAGAGCGAAACGAATTGGCGTTGGAAAACATTCTGTCGATGTCTGACTTCGGGTGGAGTCGCCAGGTATGCAGGGGTTGGTTGAACGACCGAGCTTCGTAAAAAATACCGCCTATGCTTTTCACCGCAGACATGTCCCAGCGATCCAGCGGTTGATTGAAGGACTCTGCGTGTATGAACATGCACCAGAGGTCTGGACCGTCGGGATGAAACACCCAGGAATTCAGTGGTTGATTGAACCGCGATGCGGAATTAAACATTCCAAGGAAGGTGGTAACATGTCGAACATTCCAATGATCCACGGGTTGATTGAAGTTCACGGCTAAATAAAACATTGCCTCCAACGATGTGACCGTTGCGCGCGCCCACGCCTCCGGGTCGCCGAACGGTTGATCAAACACCTTGGCACATCGAAACACGCAAAACATATCTTGCACGTTTGCAATATCCCACCGATCCAAAGGTTGGTTGAAGTTGTCGGTTTCGCTAAACATACCCGCCATGCTGCGCACGAGCGAAACGTCCCAGTGATTGAGCGGCTGGTTGAACGTCTTGGCGCCGCGAAACATATTGTTCATTTCTTCGACGTAACTCACGTCCCAGAACAAGGGTAGATTGAATGTGTCGTTGCCGTAAAACATTTCATTCATGGTGATTTTGGATCCGGTGCCGATTTTCCAGTGACCAATGTTGTTTTCCGGG
>JACCEC010319312.1_pt1 | contig 24927 bp, 19 predicted proteins | sample 7450121 | NCBI WGS metagenome assembly JACCEC01 (sample SAMN15323455, study PRJNA562643) | freshwater metagenome | isolation source: river surface water | place: USA:Blue River Watershed | collected 2017-08-18 | reverse complement strand
GAACTGGAAGGTCTGGCAAGCCCACAAGGTAGGAGACAAGTTCATTTTCTCATACACCGACTTATGAAAAACAAGATGACCAAGAAACGCTTGATTGAACTACAGCGTATGCTTAATGTTAAACTGGCTGACAAAGTTCCAAAAGGATGGTACACGGCTAATGAAATTGTAAAAACATTTGGAAGGCCAAGGACAACCGTCACCAACTTCATAAACACTCTTGTCAAGAAGGGTGTTATCCCAAGCCCAAAGGTATTTAAAATAGAACGCAACGGTCTTGTGCGACCATATCCACATTATAAAATCGACCTCTAATGCCATCAAAGAACAAACTCAGGGAATACCTCGCCGAGATAGATGAGGGCATAATCTTGGCTGATGGTCATGACTCAGCCTTTGTAGGGATAGCATCGACGCCGAAGGGCGTGGTAGCCGTATACTCATGCGATGCCATTATCTCAAACCTGATGAATCAGGACATGATGGATGAGGACACGGCAATCGAATACGCCGAGTACAACATCTTCAACGCTTACGTGGGTGACCGTACCCCTATATTTCTTGAGACGGTTCCTTGGGACGAGGACGAAGAATAGCGTACAGGATGCTGAGCGTCGTGACGGCTATCGCTCCTCCGACTATCCACATGAACCACGTGGAGTCGAATATCCAAGAGGACGCCATAGCCAGCATGCCACCAGCCATTGTAATCCCAGCGGACTTCTTGAACGGCGTGAACGCCATTGCAAGCACGCCAGCCACGAACAGTCCTAGGCCATAGGTGCTGTACTGCCACAGGACTTTCTGCTTAAACTCAGCGTCGGCCTTGGCGTTGGCTTCTATAATCTCGAAGTCCTTCTGCATCACTAAGTCGTACAGGGCGTTCGTCTCTTCCTCAACCTTGGAGGCTTCCTTCTTATCCTTCTCCACGGCCTTGGTGTCATTCTGGGCTATGATGCGGGTGAACTCCTGCACCTTCTTGACGTCAGGCTTGGCTACTCCAGACAGACGGGTCACTTGGGCTTCGACAACTTCTCTGACAGTTCCTTTATCGAGGACAGGAACGACAGCAGTAAGGGCAGAAGCAGAGTCAGATACGACTGCTTCGACTTTCTCGATGTACTTGTCTTTCTCTTTGTTCTCAATTTTAGGCTGTGGTGTTGGTTCTGGTTGTCTTGTAGAGCAACCTACAAGCAGTAATGTTATTGCTATGATTCTCATTTCATGTGTTCTTTTATGTCGTCATCAATTGTAGGGAACCAACTGTTCGCACGTTCCATTGTTCTTCTTGATGCTTCATCACCAGCGTCACCCATTCTGGCGGGGCCACGGCCTCCTCGTCCTTCATTGCTACCAGACCCAGTCATGCCGAATGTGATTGCATTTAATGCTGAGCCGAGCATGCCCTTGCCAAGCATTCCTCCAGTCTCAACAAGAGAAGCATCCCTGCTACCAGTATAACCAGCAGGATACTTCGCTCTACGCATACTGTCTTCACGTGCCGTAAGAGATGGAGCCTCAAACATTAAAGAAGCAACCGCTCCTACCCCACCAGCGATTCGACCTGAGCGTCCTAACGTGTCAACTGCTCTTACACCTTGTCCTGTCCTTCCGTATAATTGAATGGTTTGAGTGTCAGGGTCTATGACTCCAGCAGGACGAGCATAAACCTCTATCGTATTCGCAGTAGGAAACAGTTCGCTTGCTGTGTTTGTTGACAAGTACGAAGCGGCTCTTGCCTCATTGCCACCTTGAAGAATTAACCTAGGGAAGTTATATTGTTTCTTCCAAGTTTTAATCCATTCTTGTCCTTGGGCATGACTAGTAGTAGCACCACCAAAGGGAGGGTGTTGAGCCAATGGAACCATTGCCGCTTCTTCGCTTCCAGCAACGACAGTAAGAGGAGATGCTTCCGTGAATGGTCCTTGATTTCTTAATCCGCCAGCAAAATAATATCTTAAATCCCTTGGAGCGGTAGCGGCGTTTACATCGGTATAGAATCTCTTTGAATACCAAGCACGATTTTCTATCTGGTTTATTGCCTGTTGTATTTCAAGTCGTGTTGCGTCTGTGGTTGCGTTTGCAAGCGACACCCTAAGTGTCTTTAACTTTGCCTCTGCGTTTGCATCTATAACAGACTGAGCAAGTCTAGTTCCTCTGTCAGTGCCCTGAAAGTCAGCCCTTATTCCCAAGAATCTTTCGTTTGTTGGGTTAAATCTTCTGCTGAACTCGCTTCCACGTGTGTAAGCAACGGCATCATCTACGTTTGTAAATGTCCTAGTTACGTTCTCCGCTGGAATAAGTTCGGTCTTGCCAGATAAGGCGTTAATGTATTGGGTATTGTATAGCAAAGACCCAGCATAAAATGGAAAGTTTTGTTCAGCCATGTTATTTGGTATGTTCCTTGATGTCGTCGTCTATTGTAGGGACCCAACTGTTCGCTCTCTCTATGGTTCTTCTGGTAATCTCATTGCCAGTATCTTCCATGCGAGCAGGACCACGTCCTCCACGGCCTTCGTTACTGCCGACTCCAGCCATGCCTAGGGTAAACGAATTAGCCACGGAGCCAACTACACCTTTGCCTACCATCTGTGCAGTCTCAAGTAGGCTGGCGTCCCTTGGTCCAGTATAGTTCTCTGGATACTTAGCCCTTCTTAGCCTGTCCTCACGGGCAGTAATGGATGGAGTCTCAAGCATGAAAGAAGCCACTCCGCCAGCCTTGGTAGCACCAGCGATAGCGGTCTGAACTTCAGGTTGAACGTAAAGGCTCGTTGCGTTCCATTTGGCGTTTCTAAGGTGTTGACCGAAGGACCTCTGCCAGAACGGTGTAGTCCCGTCGTACAATACCTTTTCGTTAAATGGACCAAGTGCTGTTGGTACTGGAGTTAGGGTATTAGGAGTCAGTCCAGTTGAGAACTTAGGGATATATACTCCTCGTCCTACTTGTGTGTGCTCGCTAAGAACCTCAGGAGTAAGAGGACCTGTAGCCCTAAATGCTTCAGGTGCAGTCGTAAGCGGAACAGGGTCGGTCTGAATGAACGTTAGCCCTTTCCTATTCCAAGGGTTTATTCTGTCTATAAACCTTGGATTCTCAGTCGGAGTTATTGCTACATATCCTCCTCTAAAACTAGCACCTTGATGTAGTGGACGTTCTCCCCAAGTTTTAAAATAATCTGGAGTAAGTTCCCTGCCTCCTGTTGGCTTGAAAAACCCTCTATCTATAGCACCAGTATAAAGAGGGTTTCTTCCAGATGCGGCTCCCTCCATGAACTCTGGAGTTGCCGATATGTATATGTTTTTTGTTGTCGGCTTAGGAATTTGGTTGTAAGAGCCAGCGTGATAATTGCCCTCAACAACAGGACGACCAGCAGTATCAAACAATGCCTGTGACCTATAAACCTCAGAAGGGAATCCTGCATTAAAGTATGCTTGTCCTTGGAATCCTAGGCTACCACGAACCTGACCAGTTCTATACAGGTCATTCAAAGCGTTAATAGTTCTTCCTTCAGCGTTAAGTTGAGCACCATCAGCACTCAACAATCTCCAACTGCTATAGTCTTGACCGACAGCAAGTCTTGGATTTTTCTGTTTCCATTGCATGAACGCCTCAAGGCTTAGAGGGTCTGACACTTTATTTGGAAGCAACGGCTGAGGTTCAAAGTTTATTATTCTGTGGAAGTTCTTGTCTGGATTCCAGTTACTCGTCAGAATCGGATGCGTGTACAGGGTTCCGTAGTCAGAGTTAGGAACTGTGAACTGAACTGACGGATGAATGTAGTTAGCCATTTTGCTTGAGTTTGTCTGAGATTTTCTTCCTCATCCACTCGAACATTTCTGGAGCAAACGAACCTGACACGCAAGACAAGACGCTCTTATAGAAAGGGTCTATGTCCATCCTGTAGATAGAGAAGTAACAGATGACTCCTACGATGGAGCCAGCGATTACCATGCGTATCCATCTGATGGAGTTGTACTTCTCGTCTGTAAGTATGAGCCTAGCGAGCATGCCTAGTCCACCCAGTATGGCAAAGAGCCAGCCAGTCTTCTTGAATTCTTCAGCGATATCGCTCATGTCATTCATCTCTTCGGCCTTTCTCTCAGGGCCCTACGCTTGGCTTCTTCGATGTCTTTGTATACACCGATGATTTCACGTGACGGATTATAAAGCCTGAACTTGCCGTTGATGTGCATGATGGCATAGTTCAATGCGTTCTTTACCATAGAAGTCTTGCCGTTATCTACAGGAATCCAGTCCTTCCAGACTCTGAAGTCGTCACGTGTAAGGTCACGTTGAGGCAGTGGGGCAGAAGGCTCCTGACCTTCTGGCGGAGGACGTCTGTCAGGAGGTACTGTCTGGTCATCGCCTGTGTCTTGCTGAGTCTCACGTTCACGCTCAGTATCTTTGGTTGTCGTTTCCTCTTCTTTAGGAGGCTGTGTTTCATCCTGCTGAGTCTGTTGTTCAGCCTCTTGCTTCTTTCTGTCCTTAAGTGCCTTTTCGACTTGGGCCTTGTTTTCCTTCGTAGCCTTGTTGTCAATCTTACCCTTTTCGACGTCCCAGATGTTTCCTTGGTCATCGATATACCTGACATCAAGGAATCCATCCCTGCCAGTGAACATGGTTTTCTTGAACTCAGGTGGAATTCGTGGATATCTGACAATGCCCTCAACGCCGCTAATTTCGACTCTTTGTGTCTCTTCTCTTGTATATTTAAGTGGCCTTTCTCCCTGCTTAGGGCCATAATACCAGTACCAATAGTCTGGACCATCTCTTCTGTTTTTAAGTTCTTCCCATAATTCGAAGTCAGAAAGGCCCTCGGAAAAGTCTTCTCCATATCCTTTTTCTTTCCAAGCCTTCAGAGCCTCCCTATGGCGTCCCATCATTTCTATTTCCGATGGAGTAAGGAATCCATGCGGACGGTCTGGAAGGAATGCAGTTGGGTCTTCTCTTCCAAGCATCAGGGATGTTCTGCCTATGTCAGCAGACTGGCTCATGTCTGCCATGTCTATTCCTTTTGAGCCACGTCTGTTATAATCAAGCACTCTTATCACCTCTTCGAGCAACATGTGTGCAACTCCGTACTTGACGTCGCCATTTACGCTCAGGAACCTAGCCAAATCCATTGCCATCTGTGCACGAAGATGTTCGACGTTCGGAGAAAACCCAGCCTTTATTATGTCTGCGTCAAGGGACTTGAGAAGGCTTGGAGGGATTCCATTCATGCCCATAAGTTGGGTCAAGAACTGAGGGTCGTTCATCAGCGAGATAAAAAACTCATGCGGATAGGCAAGTCGGTATTCTTTTCCTGACTCAAAGAAACCACCAACTCTTGGTCCTGACCTTCCAGACTTTCCGATATCTAGGGCAAGTTGTGTGTCAAGGATTGCGTTTCCAGAATACGTAGAAGATGAAGGAATTGTCTTCCAGCCTTTTTTGAGACTTCCACGTTTAGGGTCCAAGGTGACATTTCCAGTCTTTTCGCTGACTTTTATGTAATTCTTGTTGTGCTCGATTACAGCAGGGTCCCAGAGATTGGATATTATTCCAGTCTTCTCGTTCTTAACCAAGTAGTTCTTCATGACCTCCCTGTAGAGTTTCATGAATCTTGCATAAGACAGGACGACTGGGTCTACGACAGTAGGGTCGTTTGCAACACGCTTTTCATAGATGTCTATAAACTTGTCAACTGCGTCCATCCAAGCCTTTCCTGATGTGTTTCCTTCTCCTTGCGATGTTATCTGCTTAAGAAGTCCAGTACCGTCTCTTGCTTCTGCTTCGCTTGAGATTCTTCCCTCAATAGTATGGCCTATCTCTTCAAGTGCAACGCCTTCAAAGGAACGACCCTGAAGAGAACTCCAAATCAATTGAGCCTGAGAAGGATATGTACGTCTGCCCTCTACTCCTGCTTTTGTTTCTGTGAACGACACGGTGTGCATGCGTTCCCTTTCGTACATCTTGTCGATAATCATCTGCAACGGCAAGTGTGCGAACTGCTGGTGGACCATCGTCTTGTTGATGACCTTGAATGGCTTCTTGGTTTTCTTCTGAGGGCCGCCACCAGCATTCTTGTCTATTACTGCGTTTTCGGTGTCTGTTTCACCAAACTCTTCTCCGACGTCCTTCTTTTTATCTTTGTCTTTTTTATTCTGCTGTTTTGGGTCTGGGTCGTCTTCAACTTGGTCAAATCTGAAATTTCTGTTCTTTGTTGGGTCTTCTTCAAACGACTGAACCTTTTCATGCTTAAGTCCAAGCACGGTTTCTACTGAAGACGCAAACGCTTCGTCCTTGTCTGTAAGCGTAAGTATTCTGTTGAGTTCACGCTCTGACCCAAGGGCCATCAATGTCCTAGCCCAGTTAGACCAATAACTTCTTGCGATGTTTGAGTGTACAGAAGTTCCTTGTTTGTCAATGAAATCAAGAACATCCCTAATCGTAAGGGTCTTGTTAAACTCCTTGTGCCAACGCAAGAACGTATACAGCGTGCTATCGCTGTGTGACGGCTTTTTATCTGGATAAAGTTTAACAGACTTTCCGTCGAAGCCCTTGTCAAACTCATACGGGTCAAGCATCGGGAACGGGTCAGAACCTTCAGGCAGGAAGTATCCGCCGTATCCAATGTAAGAATCCTTGAACTGTGGCTCGTTCTTTCTAGAACTTGGGAACCTAACCGCTTCTCCTTCTCCTTCGGCGATGGACCTATTGATGTCGGCAGAACGCCTGTCGAAGCGTTCGCTCTTAGGAACTGGGTTTCCGTGAGCGTCTGTTGTGATTAGTTTGTCGGACTTAATCTGCTCTGGGAAGAACACGGCCTTGTCCATGCCGTCGTCAAGTCCGTCAAATCCATGGCGAATAAGGAAGTCTCGCTGTTCATACGGACCGAATATGTCCCTTGTTTGAAGATGGGTAAACGAGCCAGTACGCTCAAATGTTCCAATCTTGGAATCAACCCAACCGTCGCTAAGGGCCGAGTTCTTTTGTTGTGCCCTCTTAAATATGGCCCTGAGGTCTTCTATCATCTCTTTTGTTATCCTGTTCCTTCCCTTGACCGAGCCGTCGGCGTTGTAGGTACGACCATCAAGACCCCAAGGGTTGTGCAGACTCAGGTGTGCCTTGTAGAGATTAGGTCCGTACGTACGCATCTCCTCTGGATTGGATGTGCGTCTGAAGTATATGCCAGCAGGATTGCCTCCCCTGTTCTTGGTAGGATAATGCAAATCAAATATACGCACATTCTTCGCTTCCGTGGCATGCACATATCCGAGTTCGTTATAACCTCTGCTTGCGGCGTACTCCCTGAGTTCGTACTCGCTACCAAAAGCATCACCCCTGAGGATAGGATTGTTAAGAACCATGGGAGGGTTCTTTCTGATATGCTCAAGTGCGACCTTCGAAGCCTCATCCATCGTAGCGAAGCGTCCGAGCCTAATGCCCTTGTCGTCAAACACCTCGACGCTACCATATGGTGCGGAGTCGGCCTTTTGCGACTCGTTCATCTTTACGAAGAAGGTATAGCCAGATGGGTGCTTGAAGTTGAAGCCCTGAGGGGTAGGCTCGCCGTCGAGTTCCTTCGGGTGCATGTTTCTGACGATGTCCCTGTAGGCGTTCTTGAACGTGAACGGCAGTTTCTGGTCACGCAGACGCAGATTGGTCATTCTGTTCAGGCTGAACGACATCACCGTAGAAAGGTGGTTTCTGGCGATTTCCCCGTTGGGGGTATTCAGGTACGTATCAGCCTGACCCTTAGCCATGCCCATAACCTGATGCAGTACGTTGCGACGTTCGCCACCCTTGCCGTCAACCCAGAGGTCCGCTGAGACGACTCTAGTAGAATCGCTAGGGTCCTTCGAAGCGTTCTCCAGATATCTGAAGAGGTCGGTCATGTAGTTCGTGTGGTTACCGTTCCACAGCATCTGCACGATAGGATTACGCCATTGGTTGTTCGCACGTGTCTGGATGTTGTCGTAGTCGAGCATGTTGCCCTTTATCTCGAACTCGCCTCTGGGTGAAATCTTGACATCAAGGCCGAATACGACGCCTGTACGCATCTTGAACGGAACGGCATTGCCCTTAAGTCTTGGCGGATTGCTACCGCTTGAGAGCATTTCCATCGACGCACCGATACCGCCGAAATCGACGACGTTGCTGTCAAGACGGCCTTCCGTGATGTTCTGGAAGAGACGCATCTTGTTAGCCATCTCTCTGCTCATGTGACCAGAGTTGACTATCATGTCCAGAATCTCGTCGCTGAAAGGACCTCTGATGCTACCGTCGGCATCGACCCTGAAGGTACGCTTGTCCATCGGTACGCCCATCAGGAGTTTGTAAACTTCCTTGCCCTTGAACTTGTTCTCACGCTTTATCTGAGCCTGAGTCTTGGGCTTGTATGAGCCATCGAAGTTACGCTCGAAAACGCCGTCAAGACCATTGCCTTCGATGAAAGCCTTCTGGCTTTCCTTTGTCATCTTCGAGATGTCGAAACCGCCAGTCTCGTTAACCTTTCTTTCCATACGCATAACATCCGTAAAGAAAGCATCGAGGGCTGGGTTGACGATACGCTTGGCCTCTACACCGCCGAAGAACGTCTTTCTAAGCGGGGCGAACACTTGGTCTATGGTGACAGGTTTTTCGAGTCCCGTGACAGGGTCTTTGAAGGTTCTGTTGAAGTCGAACTCATGAACGTTGTCATTCACTCTGCTCTTCATGAACTTCAACCAAGCCATAGAAGCGGAGTCAAGAGCACCTCTTATCCCCGGAAGTTCACCTCCATAATACATCCAATCGACGGGCTTATCCATCAACATGTGGCTGTAGTAATATGAGCCGAACTCTTCGGCAAGATGCTCAAGAAGCGGTCTGCCTAGGTCTGGGTCATTGATGAGCGTGCCGTCCTTTTCGAACGCACGTTCAGCAATCTCAAGACGTGCCATTGCATCCCTCAGGCCAGCAGGGTCGTTCCTGTGCTCTGCCTGAAGGTATCTTCTGAAGAAAGCCTTTGTCTCTCCCGTGGAAACGACAGGTCTTTGAGTGAACTGACCCTTCTCGTCACGGATGCCGATGATTTGGTCCTTAAGACCCTTGATGTAAAGTGCACGCAGGGAACTTGTTCTAAGGACGCTGTGGAAGATTTCGTGACCAAGGGTAGGTCTACCAGCCTCGTCTGCGTTAATATAGATTCTGACCTGACCATTGGCCTTGTTCTCGATGACAAAACCGTTGTGCATCATGAACTGCTTCTTGCCCATGACCATCTCGCCGTCTGGAAGGATATGGAATCCAGATGACTTCTTTGGGTCGATGCCGTTCTGGATAAGCATCCTATCGAACATCTCGTTGTTGTAAACTCTGATTGATGTCTTAGGGTGGATTCTGTCCTTGGCGGCAAGGATGTTGTCAAACGACGTTCCGTTGGCCTTGGCGAAAATCTCAGCATTTTCCCAATGCATTGCCTCGATTGGGTCATGTTCACGCATGGCTTCCAAGACGTACTTGGCGGTTATCTTGGCGTGCATCTGCCTTGTCTGTCCAGCGACGTCAGAAATGACCTTGCCAGTCACGGAGCCAATGGAGCCCAACGCCATACCAGCACCGACGCCAGACCAAAGCCCGTCTCTGCCACCAGCCCAGTAGCCAATGCCAGCACCGATGAGGGAGCCTTTAGCCATGCCTTCGCCGATTGTGCCAGCGTAGGAAAGCAGGGGGTCAAACTTGTCTATGATTGTAAGTAGGTTCTTTGCGTGAGTGGTGAGTTGGACGCCTTCCTTGGCAGAAACTTTGAGAGCATCTGCGGCATAAGAAGCAAAACCCCTAGGTCCACGTGCCATCGCTCCGCCTATAGCACCGATGGCTTCTCCGACGCCGACTGCGGCGTTGGCATAAGTGTATGCACCCGTGATGCTTGAAGCGTAAGGGATGCTGTACCCGAACGCACCAGCACCGATTGAACCGATACCGCCGACACGCATCGTTGACTTCACGGTATCCTCGAACTCCTTAGCACCGACGCCGACGGCTGTCTCAAAGACGGTTCCGCCCTTGGCGATGCCGTAATCTATCGTACCCCTGACAGCCCTGCCGACGAACTCGACTGGGGCTCCGACACCCCACTTGACAGCACCGCCTATGACGGCACTTCTAAGAGCGGCTGTCTTTGCTTGAAGAATGAGAGCCTTTTCACCCATCCCAATGAATCTTGTTGCGGTTGAGGCGGCTTTTCCGAACGGGACAATCATGGAGGCGTCGGCAACCATAGCCGCACCTTGCACGAAATCATGGTTAATCAGATTCTTGTCCATGATGACGGTCTTAGTTCCATCCCACAGGTCATTCAGTTCTCTGACTACGTTTCTTGCTCGAAGGAACTCGTTATATGCTTCCTTGCTGTTTTCCTCTACGCCATTGATTGCGTTGAAAAACTGTGCCTGAACGCTCGACGAGTCGGCGGACATCGCCATGACGCCATAAAGACTCTTTGTGCCTTGAGCGAAAGCCTCTACTACGGACGCAGGAATCTTTGATGGCTCCTTATACGCACCCTGTGCGGCCTTTGTGAACAACTCATAGATGTGAGCACCAGACTTCGTAAGCAGTTCTAGGTTATCATTATCTATCGTATCCTGATACGCCTTCAACTTCAGCCAGTCGTCATAGTTAGGGTCGTAGACAACCTTCGCTGTGTCGGCCTTAAGCATGTCCTTCCAGATTTCCTCACCAGTCTTTGGTGCGGTAATCTTCTTGAATGCTTCCTCTCTTTCCTCTTCGGGAAGCGAGTTTATGTACTTATCAATCTCTGGATTTCCAGTATATGTCGTCTGTCCAGCATTTGCATCATTGATAGGGTCCGCCACTATGGGCGTCTGTTCGAAGATATCGGACATTATTTAGTTTTTGATTGAGGCTTTGATTTTGGCTCGCTGTTCTGGCGTGAGTTCAGACCAACCCTTGGCTTCCTGATACGCTTGTCTAGCCGCAAGGAGGGCGTCAGCCTTATCCTTTTCGACCTCAACTGTCAGTCCGAACGACTGTGGCATTGTCATGATAGAATCGTCGATATTTTCAAGCATCGCCTGATACTTTGCCCTAGTCGTGGATTGAAGCGAGAAGAAAGCGGTTGGGTCTTGCACCAAGTCCCTAAGAATCTGTTGTTCGAAGTCGGACACGGAACCCACACCGATAAGCGTAATTCTCATTTGTGCAATGAGTTCTGACACCTTAGCCGCCGCACGGCCCCACTTTTCTGGGTCAAGCGAGCGGAAGGTTTCCTCGTTAAGAGCCTTGAGTTCCTGAGCCAACTTCTTGGCCTTAAGCAACTTCGGGAAGTTTTCTCTGAACTTAGAGGCTGCTTCTGGCGTGCCGAATGAACCGATACCGCCGAGTTTAATGCCAGAACCCTTGATAAACTCAACTGGCTTAAACGAGCCATCTGGCTGAGGTTCGCCAAACATGACGGACCTAGACTTAGCCACATCTTCTGGGCCACCCTTCTCGCCCTTAGACTGAGACATCGGCTTCCAAGACTGACCATCGTGGTACATTACGCCATAAGGCGTTTCCTGCATCTTGAGCGTGGCCTCAGGGAATTGAGATTGGAACATCGATTCGAATCCAGCAGGAACATAGCCAAGACGCTTTTGCATGAAGCCTCTCAGGGCCTCACGCTTTGCGTCAATAGACATAGGAACCTCAAAGGACTTAGCCGCAATTATAGTTTGAGTGCCAAGAGCCTTTGTAGGTTTATAACCAGCCGCATCGACTTCTTCAGCCGTCGGAGAGTTTTGCTTTAGTGTGCCAAACTTAGCAAGAAGCCTCTGATTATCGTAAAGGTCGTTCGAGTTAAGTTTAAGTTGTGTGTTATAGTTGTCTCTCTTGGCTTCGAGTTCGTCGAGTTTGCCGTCAAGATATCCTACGATATTGACCTGTTCTTCTGGCGTAAGCGGACTCCATCCTCCAGTTGCTTCTGCAACCATTCCCTCGCCCTGACCAATTCCAAGCATCGGAATGTATCCAGTTCTAAGTTTTCTTATGCCATCAAGTGTGTTATTAAGGGCGGCTCTCGTCTCATCGTCTGATGTCGCTTGGTCAGGGGCGGCATTTCTGACGCCATACATAGACTCAAACAGGCTTGTCCAAAAGACACCCTTGCCCATCTGCTTGTAGATGTCCTTGTTCATGCCCTTGATAAGTTGCTTGACCTCGCCGTCAACGGTGACGCCAGCCTCCTTAAGAGCCTTTTCAAATATAGCGGCCTCTTCAGCCGCAATTCTCTGAGCCGTACGTCTGGCGAGTTCTTCACCGACAGGACCCTGTTGGGCAATCATCTTCGGGGCCTTGGCAAGAGCCTCAGCCCTAGCCTTCAGAGCGGCCTCATAAGCAGTCTTCGCTTTTTCGGCAACCATCTTACCCTTGTCTATGCTAGACTTTGCCTGATGAAGTTTCTTTATCTTCGAAGCGGACATCAGTATAGTGCCAGCATCAAATCCGACCTGAACGGTAGTGGCGAATGTAGGATGAATGCTTTCCCATTGACCGTAAGGACCGTAGTCAACAAGGTCTGACTTTCCGTCTGCTACGCTGTCTCTGATTTGAGTAAGCCACTCGACGGTCTGGTTGTAGGCATTGGACTTCTTGCCAAGTTTATCCTGCTCAGCCGCAACATGGCTTCTGACAACCTTTACCTTTGCCCAGTCTTCCTTGCTCATTCCAGAGGCTATTCTGTTCTGTTCGTCAAGTTCTGGATTGATGGGAGTCTGACCAACTGGGGTTATTGGCTTTCTTCCAGCCCTGCCAGCAGTAGTGGTTGCCTCAGGCTTGGACTCTTCTCCGCCGCTAAAGTCTGGCGTAATCAGAGGAGGAGCCATTGCAAACAAGCGTCCACCAGAAGAGCCAGACGAAACATACTTCTTGTTGTCTCTCTTTTCTGGAGGAAGGTCTTCTTTCTTAACCCTATCTGGGATTACGATACCACCGTTACGCTCAGAAATCTCAAAGAGTTCGTTGCTTGTGATGTTAGGAGCGAATCCATTGGCCTTGGCAATGGCATTGAGACTGACGCCAACCTTCTGTCCGACGTTGAAAAGTTGCTGACCCTTTACGACGTTATATCTTCTAGACTCAGGAGACGTTCTGTATGTGGCATATACAGTCTCTCCCTTTGGTCCGCTTGTCGATACCTCGAACTGCCTTACGTCAGACTGAGCCTGAGGTTGGGCCTGAGGTTGGGCCTGAGGCTTTTCTGGCTTACCGCCAGCCCACTCAGGAAGGTTCCAAATAGAAGAACGAGTAGGGTCGTAATTCGGGTCAAGTTTTGGAGTTTCTTTAGCCGCAGGAGCAGGAGCCTTTTGCGGTGCAGGGGCTTCGGCCTTGGCTTGTGGCTGAGGTTCAACCTTTGGCGGGGCTGGCTCTACATAAGGAGGTTGATTATAGTCTGGAAGAGGAAGCGGAGGGCCTTCAACAACTTCATTCTCACGCTCAACTACTGGTGCTGGAGCAGGAGGTTGGACAGGAGTAGCGGTAGGTGCTGGGGCCTTAGGCGGAGCCGCTCTGAGCGGGGCAGGAACTTGCTCTACATAAGGAGGCTGATTGTAGTCTGGAAGTGGGAGCGGAGGAACCTCGACAACCTCATTTTCAACCTCAGCCGCAGGAGATGGAGCAGGGGGTGTCGGGTTAGCACCATCACGGACAATAACACCCTCTGGAGGCGTTGGAACGCTGTTCTGCTGTGGACGTCTGACCGTAGCATCAGGACGCTGATTTCCAGTAAGGCCCTCTATCTGGATGGTGTAATTCTTTATGGCTTCATTGATGCTCGCTATGCGTTGTCTGCGTCTGGCGTCTTCATCGGTAGCCATATCAAACCAGCCAGTACCAAGTTGTTCTTGAATGATGTTACGCTCTTCCTGAAGTTCGGCAATCCTGTCCCTAAGTCTTTCAACTTGAGTCTTTTCTGCTGGACGTTGAGGCTTTCCGTCTGGCTTTGTCGCTTGTTCTGCTGGCTTCCTTGGAGCAACAAGAGAAGGAGGAGTCTTGCTAGGCTGTACAGGTCTGTTTGGATTATAGTATTCTGGAGCGTCATATGCGTTCTCCAGAGGGTGGAACATGTAATCATCGTTCCCCTTGTCTGTCGTGAAGTTCTGAGTGGCTATGCCCTTGTTGATAATCTCAATCGACTTGTTTCTGACCGCTTGTGGAGCGTTCTGGTCGTTTGCAATCTGTGTAGGCAGATTCCTAATCCAAGAGTTCAACCATTGGTCCTTCGGGACCATCTTGACGTCTGGGTGAGACTGCCTGAACCTGTCGTAGTAATTGCCAGCAAGTTCAAAGTTCTCCATGTAACCCTTGGTGTAGTCCCACACCAAATCGTTTGGAGCAGTAGACACGGGTACTGACCTTACCGTAGGCTTGTTAGCCTCAGGAAGACCTTCTCCGAACGCACTAGCCTCACGTTCTTTTCTGATGGCCTCATACAGAGGGAACTTCTGCATGGTTGATTGATAAGCCGCCTTTGTTGAATTAAGGATGCCAAGAGCCTTCGGCAACGAAGACGTCTTGACCTTGCCGAGTTGCTCGATGTAGGGGCTAAGTCCCTCAGCAAGTGGAGCGTACGCAGGATGCGATAGCAGTAGTTTCTGCGTGTTGGCTACATCCATAGCGAGGGTATCAGCCTCAGCAGAGGCTTGGTCCCATTTGGCAGAGTTCTCGTAATATTCAGAAATACCCTTGGCGAGCGTATCGCCCATGCCTAGGTATGCGTTCGCTAGGTCACGCCCAGCCTCCTGTATGCCCGATACGGGCTGGATTCCGTTTTGATATCTTTGAAAAGGTGAAGCCATAGGTGTAAATTAGTAAGCCATATCGTTGTCGCCGATATAATTAGGTCCAGAGCCCATTTGACCAACCTTAGAAAGTCCAAGGCCAGCACCATTACTAGAACTAAACATACTAGAAAGTCCTCCGCCAATAGCACCTCCAATGGGACCTCCGAGGATAGCACCCCCCATCTTCATCAATCCACCCATAAGGCCAGCACGGGCTTGAGAAGTAGCAATTCTTGCTTGCATCTCTTCTTGACGATTAGAAGTAATCAGTTGTGCATTGTACTGTGACTCAGGTTGGAATATCTGAGGGCCAAGTCCACCCTGCATCTGTGCCGTACGTTCGTACATGCCGACAGGAGAGTAAGCATTAGAAGCCGCAAGAAGAGGAGCACCATACATTTGCATAGCATTAGCCGCTGAGCCTTCAGCCATTCCGTACACGCTACCAGCGAACTTCCTGCGAGCATCTTCACGCTGTCTTCCAAGGTTATAGGAATTAAGGGCTTCCGTGACTGCGGCCTGATTGCCGAACTGCATCCCTCTGGAGGCCATAGCCGCCCTAGCAGACTGCTGAGCAAGTGCTGTTTCCTGAGGTGAAAGAGAGGAGCCAAGGGCGAGTTCACCCTGAGCCTGAGTACCAAGCGTCCCAAGGATGCCACGTACGGACGGGTCTAGGGTTTGATTGTATGCTCCTCTTGCCGTGTCGCCTATAGCACCATACGCAGGACTCATAGCCAAAGCATAGTCTCTAGACAGGTCGGCAGAGACGCCCATGTTACCCCTATAGGTATTAGCCATAAGGCCCATACCACGGTTAAGCATGTCATTCTGAAGGTCTTGATATAGCGGTACATACTGACGCTCAAGTGCAAGAAGGCGAGGCTGTATGGCCTCCTGTGCGGACATAGCGTCCATCATTTCCTGCCTGTAGTCTCTGGGCGGTGGTGCTTTTACTTTTGTTCTTCCCATTGTTATAAAAGATTTAGATATTTATTGGTAATTTTTCTTGGGACATTAAATCGATATGCCCACTTGTCCACTTTATCCCAATGCGGGAATCGGACTTTAAATTTAAGAATCAGTTTTTTCAGGGCCTCTGAGTTCAAGGCGATGACATCCATGATGCATAGGTCGAACTTATGCTCCTCGTCCTTTCGGATACCTGTGTTGAATGACATCAGAGACTCAGCACCATCGTACTTGAACGGATAGACTACAGCCAGACCAGCAACCTTGCCGTCTTGCAGAACCATCAAGAGGTAGTCCTTGAGGTACGCCCATTGGAGGTATGTCTCAAGGGTGCTGTCCTCAAAGCCAAACGACTCACCACGACCTTTTGTTCGGTGTGTTAAGGCGAAGTCTTTGAGTTCAGAAAGCATTAAGCGAATTTTACAATTTTAGCCGTAAACACAACTTCGTGGCTTGGAGAAGGTACTGAAAGTCCAGTAAGTGGGTTGTTCGTGTTAGCGACATTCGTAACCCAGACTTGAATCTTTAAATCTGTTGCTCCAGATAGCGTAAAAATGGAAGACAGATGGGAATGCGAGTTTACATAGCCAGCAAGAGTTGTTTGTCTTCCGAACTCAATGGTGTTGCCAGTTGTATTGTTAAGCAGTCTTGTAACAATGTCAGAACCTCCACCACCAGACTGTTCTGAGGTTTCAGCCTCTAAAAGATAAGTTCCAGCAGGAAGCGTAATGACGCTAGAGCCTGTGCTGGAAAGAACGCCTGTGAAGGAAGATGCGTTAACTACAAAAGGATTGATTTCTGTAATTGAATTGTAGGGCAAATCAACCCAAGCAAGTGCTGGTGAGATAAAATGCTGACTGCCTCTTGTGAGTTTTCGGCTAAGTAGTGCAACGCCTATGTTTTTCTGAACTGCAACACCGCCAGAAGACAAACTGCCAGACACGCTTACATTACCATTGGCTGTCACATTTCCATTAAGAAGGGAAGTTCCTGTGACAGAAAGATTGCCAGTCACGCCAGCATCACCGCCAACTGTTAGGTCATCTGTAATTGTGAGGTCATCGACTTCAGCGTTACCAGTGACATCAACCTTCTGACCAGCGGCAGGGGTAATAACAATATCCGAACCAGCACCGCCTGTGATAGACGATGTAGTGATAGGCAGATTGGAGTTCAGAAAGTCACCGATAGTGGCTTCCTTGAGCGTACCAGCGTCATTAACGATAGTGCTGTCGGTAGCCTCAAGGGTGTTAGCCGTGATGCTCGGCTGGTCTGTGATAGCACCAACAAGGAGCGTGGAGGAGTCTACGAGTTGGTTTAGACGAGCACCAGTCACCTGTTGTCCGTCCGTAAAAGTATCGCCTTTGGAAATTTGAGCCATGTTATTGTTTTGAAATATTGTTCTTTCTTTGTACCGATGCGTATACGTTAGCCGCCCTAATTGACGGCCTAAGGTTATATGTATTAAATGTCAGTTCAATTCCTGTACCAATTTTTCTTATAGGAACGCTACGTTTTGCATCTTCTGTGAACTCGGAGCCATATGTATCAATAGTTGTTACAGTATCTGGATTAAAAACCGTGGCTATTGTCTGAATTTGTGAACCAGAGTCGCACACCATTTCGTTTTCAGCAGTACTAAAGCGTTTGTCTCCTATTGTGTTAAATGTATATCTTCTTGTTTTTAGTGTTGCGTTAATCTGATTAGGAGTAAATGCGGACGGTGAAAGTGTTGCAGGAAGATAAAATGGCAATATGGGCGTACCTGTAGAAGTTCCATACTCATCCCAGTCTAATTCTTCAGACAAAAACAAACCTGTCTGTGTATCTATAATATACATTCGCCTTTGACTGTTCTTCTTTCCTATGATAAAATCAAAGGCATCAAAACCAGCAGGGAATGTGTCAACCGACTCCCAGTTCTTTAATATAAAATTATATACCAGAATAGCGTTGTTAACGCTAGAGCCGTCCAGCGGAACTGCGAGATAATACCTGTTGTTCCAATAGGTAGCGACAGCCCGATGAGCATAAGTTCTATTGATTCTTTGGATGACATCGTCAATTGGGGCTGAAAGAGGGTCTGCGATAGTCAAAAGACGCATGGCATCATTAGACCCTACCTGTGACGGTTGAAGGTAATAGACACCGTTGTCTGACAGGAAGATAATGCCACCAGCGGCCTGAACAACAGACCTTTTAGCCATACACCCAATGTCAGAAACAAGGGTTTTTATAAACGAGTCGGTAGACAATGGGTCGCCAGTTACATACCTATCAACACCAAATGATGCGTAGTAAATACTATTACGCATAAGAACAAGGGCTTCGTTAATAGTCCAAGGGCTAACGGCTACGACTTCATCATTCCCGCCATTGTTAAACGTAAACGCATCAGCCAAGTCCCAGTTTTCCCATTCTAGGAAGTTGGATACGCAAACAGTATCCCTACTTCTTAGGCTTGGAAGGGTTGTGCTATGGTCTGCTCCAGTAGCAATAATTCTGTTGGCGTAGTAAAGAAGACCAGAGCAGTTCGGAAACTTGTGACCAGCACCACCACCACCAAGAGGCGACATCGCCAATACTGAAACATTCAAGTCCCAATAAAGCGGACGTTTTGCGTGACCACGACTTATAAATACTTTGTCTATTGCATGAATAACATCACAGCCGTCTTGTGTTGTTATTGTTTCTCCAGCAGGAAAATTGACCTTGCTTGAAAGTGTTTCGGTCTGTGGATTGTACGAATAAAGACCGTCTCCAACAACGATGACAAATATCTCTTGTCCCGTGGCATTGAGATAAGCACAGGAGCCAAAGATAGTCTGACCTACTAGACCAGACAATGTCTTTCTTTGTATGCCTTTTCTTACGGTAGCAATGCCCCTGTCTAGGCGAAAATTTTGCGACCGACTGACAATACCTTGAGGAAGAGACGAAGCGTTATCACGGCTGTTAAGCCCGATAAATGCGTTATCTCCATCCTTTAGGTATTCACTAGGCATTACTTGGAAATGATAGAATAGTAGACAGCCTTAATCTTTTCAGACCAGCGAGTGCCGACATAGACGCCACCAAGGAAGGTGACTGTAGTGAGGATAATAGTAATCATTATGGGTAGTCTCTATAAGAAACAGTAAGGGGTGAGGTTGTTACATTCCAGTAATAGTCGTAAGTTCCATCGTTATAGATGTAGTCTCCGTCATTTACCAAAGAGCCAGAATAGTCCTTTATACCATTATAGGTATTTCCACTAACTTGATAATAGTAGTCTGTGGCAACATATGTCCCGTAAGTCCAGTAACTGGCACTTCCAGAAGGAACTTCTAATTGGTCTGTTCCGCCTGTGCTGTCAGTACCGATGTAAGTGCCGTCAGTCGCTTGGTTGTAGTTTACATAACTAGATGTATAACCACCCATGCCATCGTGGTAATATTCTATGCCGTCCCAAGTTTCGGAAGCAAACGAACCGACTGGTGTGCTAATGCTATTGCTTCCACTTCCTGTAGTAGTAATTAAACTAGTAGAGCAACCTCCACCTGTTCCAACTTCTTCGTAACCTCCTGTGCCATTATGGTTTACATCGCCATAATATGTGCAACCAGCACCATAATTAGTTCCGTTAATTATAATATCAGCACTACTAGAGGTATATGTCGTAAATGTTCCTGTCTTGTAGGCAATGTTTGTAGCATTTAACCAGTCGTAGTAACTACCACCAGAACCATTTGCTACGACATTAACATCACAATTCTGATTGGGATAATTAACACCACCATAAGTTACATAACTTCCACCATTAGCAATAGGGTATGTAACTCCGTATTCTGTACTAAGAATAGTGCCAGCGGCAGGGAAGCCAGCAGGAACGCTAGGAAACGATACAATCGTGCCGAAGCCGTTATTGCTTGTGCCTCTGGATATGGTCGTACCTATCCTATGTAGGTCAACGCCCATTAGCAGACAGCGTAGGCGATATGGACAGGGGTGGCGGCGGTGTCGGAAATACAGCGGACGATGCCGTTGTAGTTATCCAGAGAGATGCTCTCGCCAGCCTTGACCTCAAGACCAGTCGTGCCTGTGCTGGCGAAAACGACAGTCAACAGGGCAGAGGCGTGTTGATTCTGGATGATGACGCTGACTCGTCTTTCGGGAGTCGTAGCGGCGGCAAGGGCTGTGACGGCAGAAGTACCGACGGAGGTTTCCGTGTGCGTAAAGTCACGGATGAACGGAGAAGAGAAGGAGATATTAGCCATGTTAGTAAGTTCTTGTCATGTTGATTCTTCCGAACTGAGATTGCTGTGACATAAGTTTATCCAGTTCGTATTCAAGGATTTCCTTGGCCTTGCCCTCGACTACGCCAGCCTCCTGAATCATCGTTTCTGAGACGAACCAGTTGGAAGCACTAGCCCAAGACATGAATTGACCAAAGATGTATGGAATCTCAATCTTTGTCCAAAGGCTGGGGTGTGTGTTAGGATTCTGCCCAGCCGTCGTAGAAGAGGCCGTGCAGATATAAAAATTGCCGTTATGGGGTTTGCCAGTCACGGGCGTATATGTGCCAGTACCAGAGCCAGAGTCAAAATATATTTGAGCGTTCTGATAGTATACCGTGCTAGGGCTATAAAGGTCGCCTTCAAGAGAAGGACAATCCTTTCTGTAAAGATAATAACCTTCCGTAATGGAAGAGTTAATGATGCACTTTCTTGTAGTGCCGTCATCGTACAACTGATAGTTCAGAAGCACGGCTTTCGTCGATTCCTGAGGGTTCCGTGAGTACACGGCAAGAATCTCGTCAGCCTCCGTCACGGGCGTAAACGAAGCAACGTTGTTGGCGTCCACGGACGTAGTGAACTGTGCCAATCGGCACACGTCAGGCCATTGTTGCAACTCCCAGATTTCCCTGAGTCTGGCGGACGCAAAATCCCTGAACTGAGAGAATGTCTCAGAGGTTATGTTATGACGGTCATTGCCAGAATACTGGAGTGCGTCAAATAGGATTTTGCTGAAGTCTGTTGTCCGCATTAGGTGAGATAACCGTCTGCTGTGAAAATTGCACCGTTTACAGTTGTGCGTTTAGCATAATTGCGAACGGCGGTTTCTGGATTGTCCCGAAGAAACTCATCTAGGAAGGCTTTGTCTTCCCAGCACTCGTAACCTAACCGCTGGCCCCAGTAGTGCCAAGCGGCTAGGGGTATACGAGCCTTTAGTTGACCAACGCCATCGATGCTTCGGGCTTCGTTAGCGTGGTTATAAACGGCTGTTTGTTTAGCCGTTGCCTTAGCCTTTGTCTCTTCCATCCTCCACCCACGGAGCAGTTCCTCCTGAACCCTCTTTCGAAGGTCAGGTGGAACCACTTCCGCCAAGTCTTGGATGATATCGGACATTAGGCCGTGAAGTCGAAGACGCCGAAGGCAAGCGGGTTGTAGACGCAGAGGCCAGCAACCGCTTCAATCATACGGGCTTCGCCACCGCCAGCGTTCGGCAGTTCAGCGACCTGAGCGACGTTACCGCCGTAGCGGACTTCGACCATGTCGAACGGAATGACGTAACCAGCGAAGGTGTTGCCAACACCAGCGGCGACCTTCAGGAAGTGCGACGGGTGGAGACGAATCTTGCCGAAGTCGCCTTCGAAGATGTCAACGGACGAGATGTACGCAGACTCCTTGGCCTCACGGTTAAACGTGCGGATAGCGGTCTGGGTGTTGGTCGAGCCAGAAGACGGGGTCGTGAAGACGAGGTTTGTGAAGGCTCTCTTCAGGGAAGTGCCGACGAGGGCGTCGTAGTCACGGAACTGACCAGTCTGGCTGTAGATGCCAGTCAGGATGTTCTGGACGACGGACTCGGTGAGGGAGGCTGTGCCGACAGTCGAACGGTTAGCAGACGGAGTCTGGAAGGCCGTAGGAATCGGGAGGGTAGCGTCCTGACCAGCACCACCAGAGACTTCGAGCCACTTGTGGAGGCCACGGGTCAGGTAGGGGTTTGTGCCGTTGTCAGCCTGAGCACCATTGTTGGAGCAGAGGGTGGCTTCCATGTCACGCTTGAGGGCTTGGATGCCCTTGGCGATGTTGTTAGCGAGTTCGTCACGGACACCAGCGACGGTAGCGATATCCTGTGTCAGCGGGGACACACGGACGGAGCGACGGAAAATCTGGATGTAGTTGCTGAGTTCAGCACGGTAGACGGTAGCACCATCCTTGACGTAGTTTTCGTAGGTAGTGACATCCGTGCCATCGACAGTACCAGTTGTCTTGGGTGTCGGCAGGGAGTCGGCTTGCCATCTGAAAAGAGTATTGCCAGGCTTGGAGCCCTTCTTAGCCATCGACGTGAAGGGGGTGTCCTTCGCATCGACGAGGGCGATGAGGTCAGCGAGTTCTTCTCTCTTACCAGAGGAGAATGAGGGTTCTGTGAGATTAGCCATGATATTTTATGGATTGGGGGTTACAAGAACTTTGAAGCGATGATAGCGGACAGGTCGTCACGGGAGTTTGTAGTCGTATATCTCTGCTTGGCAACTTGCTCGACGACTTGATTTCTCTTCATCGGAGCAGGGGTTGACGTGGACTTCGGTTGGGAGGGGGCACGCTGAAGAGCGGCTTGGCCTTTCTTGCTACCTTCATATACCTTTATGCCAGTAATGAGGTGTCCAAGAACCAACTTATAGTCAGGGGCACGGAGGATTTCTGGGAACGACTTGATGATAGATTCCGCCATCTGACGCTCTTGAGAGGAGCGGTCCTTCCACCAAGTGTAATCTTTGGTGGCGATGGCATCATACTGGTTCAAGGCGTTGATATACTGAGCCTGTTTCGGGATATGTTCGTCAAGAGCGTCCATCGCCTTGATTTTGATTCTCCGTACTTCTTCGGCTGTGTATTCCACTTCTTCGCCGTTATCCCTAGTTACAACTGCACCATCTGGGTTAAGTTCGCACCAACGCCGAATCTGCTTGGCTTGTTCGACCTCCTTTTGAAGGCCCTCCATGCTACGGATATTCGAGAAAGGATTATCGCTACGGGGAATCTGTGCTGGCTTTTCAGCCTCTTGCGACAGTCGCTCCACCTCGCTCTTAAGTCTTTCAATCTCCGCCTCGGCCTCACGACGCTTAGCCGTAAGTTTATCGATACGCTTCTTAACACCTTTTGGCAAACCACGGTCGAGTTCTTCGTCCTCTGACTTGACGTCATTAGACTCTTCGTCCGACTGGGTTTCTTCTTCCTGTGAAAGAACGGTGCTATCTTGGTCTTCAGCAGTCGATTCAACTTCTGCTGGTTCCTGACTTTCTTGGGATTCAGGAGTCCCATTCTGTTCTTCACCGCCTAAGAACTGCTTGCTGAAGATGTCAGCAATTTGCTTTGTATCAAAAACCTGCGGATTGGTTTCTGTGTTTGTCGTGGGGTTGTTTTCAGCCGTCCCAAGGTCGGCATTATTCTTGTTTTCCATTAGATATAGGTCTAAAGTCCTTAATACAGTATTTTGTTTAGGTTACAGAACCTACTGCCATAAACCCAGTTTATCACTAGGTAGCAAATTGAAAAGAGCGTGGAGCCGTTTTCTTACGAATCATGCTTTTGTGGGGCTATTCCCATATCAGCCAGCACAATATCCCTTGTATTGTTCAGGATATCCTTGAAGGCAATCAACGCAGAAGCCCTGCCACTATGCCAAGCCCTATCCTCAGACTTGTTGTCCTTAGATAGAGCGTCAGCAGTTTCCGATTCAATGCTTGCATCAAGAAGCATATGTATAGCCTTCCATTGAGCATCATTTTCAGGGAATGAAAATCCATGTATAATTTCTTTGGGAAAATTGCTCATTCTTGACCCTCCTGCATCTGCTCAGCCTGTTGAATCTGGCCTTGCATCTGTTGAGCCGCCTGTTCGCCGACTGGAGTGACACCAGTTCTGCCAATCTGCTTGTTCTGCTGTTGCATGACAGACATTTGAAGATTCTTGATATAATTATCGATAAGAGCACGGAAGTGCGGGTCGGCTTGCATCTGTTGCTGAGCCTTCGGATTCTTGCTCATAATGTCTTGCATGTACTGGAGTTTAGTAGGTGCTGACGGGTCGTTTTCGACGTAATTGGCTTCGTTTCCAAGCATCATCAGGCCGATATCAGACTGAATGTCCTTATACAGCATCTGGCTGGCACTAGCGGTGTTGATGATAAGTTCCTTAGCCTTGTCAGGGTCAATAGCCTCAACAGCCGCCTTGACCAACTTATTCTTGTCAATGACGCCACCAGCATCAAGAGGCAGGACAAACTGCGTGATAGCCTTGAGTTTCTCAATGACAAACTGAGTGTCCAGTTCACGCACATCGTACTTGATGTGGAAGTCGTACATATTGCTGATGCTAGACATGTTCTGAGGAATCATTCTACCAGTAATCTGCTCGATTTCCTCTGGAGGCATATACTGCAACATCAGATTGAAAGTCATAGAGAACGCTTCAGCCCAGACATCCAGCCAGTTGTTTACCATGAACTGCTGGACCATTTGGGTCTTTTGTGGCATAATATTCGGGTGGTATAGTCCGAAATACGCACAATGTTCCATTTCGACTCTGTCGATAAGATTGAACGCCGTATTAGGTTCTCCAGTCGGAGTCGGCATAAATCTGTAGTCGTCAACGCTGGTGACTGGAAGGTGAACCCCCGGAGATATCTTGTTAATTCCGCTATGTCTCTTCTTGACCAAGATTGGCGGAAGAGTTGTAAAGGCGGTTCTATCTCTGACGGAATCACGCTGAGCCTTAATCTCTTCTTGGTCAGTCATCGAGATTTCAGGGATACCTCTTGTTTCGTAGATTGGGCGTCTGATGCTTTCTCTGCGATAGATGACGAACGGATACTTGTTGTGGGCATAGCCAAGAAGTTCGTGCTTGGCGTAGATTTGAGAACCAGCCTGAGGGCAGAAAATAGTCTGGTATATGCCCATCGTGTTGTTTTCGTCAAGTTGTCTGGTATAAGCATACACCAGTTCGATGAGGTTGTCGTTTCTGCTCACCTGATAGTTAATCAGGGCGGCGGCTGGAAGAAGGTTAGGGTCGTTGAACTGAGACTGTTTTCCAGCGGTGTTCTTGGCTTGTTCGACGAAATCGCTGTTCCAATCGTATTGTTCAGCCATAGAACGAAGTTCTACTTCAG
>JACCEC012537804.1_pt1 | contig 24936 bp, 40 predicted proteins | sample 7450121 | NCBI WGS metagenome assembly JACCEC01 (sample SAMN15323455, study PRJNA562643) | freshwater metagenome | isolation source: river surface water | place: USA:Blue River Watershed | collected 2017-08-18 | reverse complement strand
TGAGCTTCAATTGAATTTAACATAATCATTTACATTTTAAAATTTTGATTTTCTTCATCTGTGAGTATTATTATCTATTAATTATGATACAAAGATAACTACAATATTTGAGATTAACAACTTTTTTATGTTAAGTTAATGTTAACAAATATTATAAAGCTATCTCATTGATTTTCAAACGATTAGAAGAGTAGTCTTTTTTTACTTCTTTTGAAGTAATCTTTTTAATGGCGTCACTAACACTATAGTTTAGTAAATTCACCGTTATTAACAACTCTTTTAAGTCTGCAAACGAGAAATTTTCGGTAACTTCTACCGCTTCTTCGAGTAGCTCAGAATTAAACTGTTTATATTTTAAATATTCACGTCTAATCTCAGCACTTGGATATGGGATTTCTTCTTTTAAATCTATTCTACTAGGCCTTAAAAAGGTAGAAGGAATATTTTTAGTATTATTAGTAGTTGTAATCACTAAATGATGTTCAATTTGAGACTTTCCATCTAGAAAATCTAAAATTGATAAAGAATCCCTATAATTGTCTAGATCTTCTATAATGGTAATAATAGGAGTATCAGGTTCGATTTGTCTAAAATAGTTTTTCATGAAGGTTGTATAGACCTCTAGGTTATTCGGTCCATCAACTACAAAGACAACTCCCTTTCTTTTTATTAGCTCCTTACATAATAATGTAATTATAGAAGATTTTCCAGTTCCTGGGTATCCATAAAGTAACAATCCCCTTTTATGAATAATTTTATACTTTTTATACTCCTCTGCTTTATCTAGAAAGGCATTAACTTCCTCTACAATTCCTGGAACTACAGAATTAGAAAATAATAATAGTTCATCAGAGTCAATTTCTAATTTTTTAGCAAAATACCCTCTATCCCTACTTACATCTACTTTATATAATCCTGGAGTTAACTTATTAAAAGTTTCCACAGACATAGAAGGTACAATTACATCCCCTTCTTTTACCCACATTGAGACTTTATCAAATACTTCCTCTTCGGGAGTTGGGTCTTGTTCAATCGCAAAGAATAGTTGATTACTTAAAACGGAATCCATGTATTTAAAATTTCTTTTATTTTACTGACAATTTCTTTAGATGTTGATAATCCACAAGAATCAGCAGTTTTACAATTATAACTTAAGTCTTCAACTAAAAGAGAAAGACTTTCTAACATCTGATAATAGTAAGAATCATCTGGAGTATGTTTTGTTATACTTTGTAGAATTTCTATAACTGTAATTTTTGGATTCTTTTCTCTCATTTTCATATAAGTTAATGAAAGTAAAGAGAGTAGAATCAATTTATCATTTACAGAGTTAGTAGACCCTACTGTTCCTAATGAAAAATGGTTTATATATAAATTCCTTTTTTCATCAAATGTTAAACGTTTAGTTTCCATTCCACTAATTGAGTAATCAATTTTTTAAATTCTTTTAATCCGTCTTGAATATGAGAATTTTTAACTTTAAACACGGCTGATTTAAAGTTTGGAGTAGTTTCTACTACAAGCATATTAGCCTCAAATTTGTAGCCTTCTATTCCATAATATATTTTTAAGGCATTCTGTAATAACCAAGCATATAAAGCAATTTGTCTATAGTAATGGTAAGTTTGGAATGATCCATTATACCATCTATCTACCTTTACTCCTAAGTCATTAATTTCCTTTACCTTATTACCCATAAAAAATTTGGAAGGTTTTCCAGTAGTCTTTAAATCATTTAAAACAACTACTTCATTTTCAGAATCAATTGTAAAATTGTCAAGCTTTCCTTTGATTTTAACTCTATTAGAAACTCCATCAATTTTTACATCAATTTCACAGAAAATGGCATACTCATTAAAACAAGTTTTAGTTTCAGTACTAGTTAATTTATCCATAAAATTTTGATTTTGATAGATTTCATTAATACAAGTACTAGCTTTTAATTTTATAGAGTCAGATAAATATAAAGGTAGTTTTTCTTCAACAATTCCTTTAGTTTTATACCTGTTTTTATAATAATCAAATCCTTTAGTAAAAGCTGTTTTAAACCTAGTTTGAGAAATTTTTCCAGCATAATAATCTGCTGAATAAGATGCCTTAGAAATAGCATCAGAAATCTTAATTGACAAATCAGATTGTCTTAATTCAAATAATTTCTCAATAAATACTCCTAACTTACCACTAGGTTTGGTAATATTAGAGATATAATAACTCTCAGGTTGAAGAATAATTGAGTGAACAGCTGATCCTAGTTCAAAAGACTCAGAATACTCTGACTTGAATCCTTCTAAGAATTTTTCTTTAGAACCTCCCTCTTCTTCATTTATAAATCCCAATCTGGAATTAGATACATAATCTTTAAATTCTGGGCTAAAATATCTTTCATCAGACATTTTTATTAGCTCAATCGTTTCTGGTATTACACTTATTTCTACTACCATTCTTCACCTTCCTCGTCTTCAGAATAATCGTATCCAAAATCCAATAAAAAAGCATCTAATTCTTCATCAGATGCTTCATTAATTTTGGATTTTAAAATTTCTTTTTTTTCTTTGCGAGACAGTTTATCAATATAAATGCTTTTATCGGCACTCATTTTTAAATTTATTATATAAATTTACAATATTTGAAATATCTAAATTGTCAATGCGATATTTTGGTTTATACTTCATATTATGCGGAGCACTCATAAGTATACAAAAAATTCCATTTTGATGACATTCTTTATATGTTTGATACTTATCATCTATAAAAATTGTTGCGTTTAGTTCTTTTAACTTTGCAATCTTACTTTCTCCCCATTGAACTTGGTGAATATTACTTCTACCAGGGATACTGTTTCTTGATAAAGATTCTTTAGTCCAAGACTTATGAATACTTCTAGCACTTACAAATCCTTTAGGATTAAAGTTAGGAACATTTTTTACTGGTAAAGTAACCCAGAATTCTTTTTGTTGTTTAAGTTGTTCTAATCTATTTTTCATACGATTAGATTCTACCCAAGATTTATGGGGTTTTATATTAAAGTGATTGGCAAAACCAGCACTAAAATCAAAAATAACATCATCAATATCTAAAAAGATATTAGGAATTTTTTTAATCTTCATAATTATTTATTTAAGTACTCTTTTAATAAAGTATAAAAGAAAGCTTTTGGAATTATAGCATATTCACCAGCAGAAGTAATATTTACATTACCTTCTTTCTTTTCTTGTACATTTCACAATATACAAAGCGGTCTATCTATTTTTCCAACTTCCTCATTAATTTTTTTAACAGAAGGAGTTGTCTGAGTTTTCTTTAATTGAAAATAGCATGGCAATACATCATCACATATATCTATTTTCATATTATCTAGTTTTTTACTAGTAGATCGACTGGTAGCGATGTTCTCATCTCCAGTTAATTCTTTTAACTCATTAACAATCTGTCTTTCGTAAGCAGAGCCTTTATTCTTTGAATAAGATCCACTACGTTTCTTTTTTGGTTTTTCTTCTTCTCATTCCTGAGAATCAGTTTTCTTTTTAGCCATATTAAAAAATATAAAAATGTTTTGTACTTCTCAAATCTTTATTTAAAATAATAGTATTTAATTCTTCTACAACTTCCCAAAATTGATTGCGACTAATCTTTTTATATAGATCACTAATATCTTTTGAATATTTTCTCTTAATAAAAATACATCGTGTAGAAGGAAATTCTTTTTTATATTTATGTGCTCCCTTAACTCCAGGTAAATCATTATCAAAAAATACAATAATATTTTTAAATTTTTCCTCAAGTTTACTAAATCTATGTTCAGTTAGTAGAACATTTTCAGAAGTAGGGGCAATCCCTATAAATCCAAATTCATGTAAAACCATTACATCTTTTAAAGATTTTATGATAATACAATGGTTACCATCTTTTGGCATCTGTTTAATTCCTTGAAATTGGGAACTATCCCAATTACTTAAGAATCTATATTTTCTTTTAGTAGGCATATATAACCTCCACAACTCATCATTGTCAGAATTTAATCCTCCAAAGTATCCAAATACTGGGGATGATTCAGTGGAACTGTTAAAATAATTACCATTTAAAAATATAGATTTTATAGAAAATACTTTAAACTTATCTAAAGTCCTTCTAGAAATTCCAAAAGAGTTCCACCATTCTAATTCTTTAGTAGAAAAGTCCTTGACTTCTACCTGAATTTTTGCTTTCTCTGTTGTAGAAAGAATTGCACCACTATATTCCATTTTTGCAACATTCTTTTCCATTTTAGTATAAGAAAGAATGTTAAAGTCATTTGCAATAATCCTTAATGCAATATAATAAGAACAGCTAAATATGTGCATAACTGCTCCGATACAATTAAAACTAGGGCCAGCAAAATCTTTATACATTAAATCTCCTCTTGTGTTTTTATAAAAAGCACACGTTGGAGACTTATCATTTCTAATAACAGAAGGGCTACAAAAATTTCCTTTTTTAACAGGTACTCCAAGATAAAATTCGAAAATCTCTTCTTGGGATACCTTAGATAATATAAATTCTTTAGTAATTCTAGGAGCTAATTCTAATTCGAATTTCTCCATTTAATCACTATAGATTTCCTACTTCGAAATCTAAATCTAATCCAGAATCTCCTAAATCAGGTGTAGATGTTCCAATTTCTGGAATAAAGTCCTCAGCAGGAGTTATTCTAGCATTAGCTTTCTCATTAATTTTTTGAATTTCATAGGTACTAAACGCTAATTTATTTCCAATGAAATTGTTACGAACATAAGCTAGTCCCTCTCTACTTACTCCAGCAAAGAATGATGGAAATTTAGCGTCTCCATTCTTATCTTCTACTAGTTTAATATAAGAAGTCCTTCCTTTACCTTTGGTAGTTAGAGTAACTACTTTAGTCCTTAATTCATCCCAATTCTTAGCTGTAATAGAAACTTCTTTTTTGTCAATCTTTTCAGCAATTTCTGGTACGAAACCATCAATAACATGTTTAAAGAATAACATCATAGATTCTACATTAGATGCTTGTGGAATTTTTTCGGTATTACCATTTTTATTTTTGAACTCAGTCTCAGTTCTTTTAAAATCTTTTTCTTGAGGTTCAAAAACAGTATGTTCAAAAGTTCCATCATCATTAGAAAATCTAAATCTAAGAACTTTATAAATAACAGAAGGGTCTTTAACTCCCTGAATATCTACTGGTTCACAAGAATCAAATTTAACATTATAGATTGCGTTTCCTGCTAATCTTGGTTTACTTGTACTCTGAGAAGCTCCTGCTGTTGCGTCAAATGAAAAACTATTCATGTATTAATTCTATTATAGTGTAAATGCAATTTCTTCTATCTCGTCAGTTTCATTATCATCTACTAAAATTAATACATCTAAGTCATCCGCTTGTTGTTCTACTTGTTCCCTAGAAACGACAGTTGACGCTTTTACTACTCCTTCGTTCTTTGAAACAAGTTTCCAAACTCCCTCTTTATAAGGAGCAATTGTAAATTCAGTTCCATGTTCTAAAAGAATAGTGTTTGCCTTACCTCTGTAAGACACAGTATTTGTTTTTGTTAATTTGTTACCAGAGCCTTCTTCTCCCCAATCTATATCTTTCGCAATTAAAGGCATTGGTTTTTTAGACCCTTCCAATTGTTTATATTTAATAACAATTCTATCTTGATAGTTTAATCCCATATCAGCAACAGCTTTATTATTAAATGTAATTTTAGTTTCTTCAAGCTTAATAATAGCCTCATCTTCTAAAACAACTGGAGCAACTTCTTTTTTAGTAGCTGCTTTAGTGGTCTTCTTTTTACGTTCTACTCCATCAACGAAACAAGTTAAATCTGATACTGTTCCTTCTTCTGGATCGAAGTTAAAATTTACTGTAATTTGTTGTAACATTACTCGTTATTATATTTATCAATTTGAGTTAAGACAATCTGAAGATCATTATCAATATATAATTCCTCAAAACATCCCATTGGAGTCTTACAAGTATCAGATCCATCTATAGTGTTGGTTCTAAATTTGTATGAGGGTTTACCATCATCACCTTGAATAATGCCAGTATATAATATATATGTAAAAAGTCCATCAACATTTAATTGTGTATCAAGCATTTTTCCAGCTGTTTTTAATTTCCACTGAGGATTTAAGGTATCTCCAAGATTTTCAATATGTGAGATCATTATTACTTTAAGATCATCTCTTAAAGCTAAGGCAGCATCTAACATATCGTAATAATGTTTTGCAATTTGGGTACTTTTCTTTTATGTTAATTGCTTTTCTTAAGACTAACTATTTCTACAATTAACCCTATATTTTCATATAGGAATAGACTATATCTTTTTTTATTTTTATTTATATTTACCATGAAGAGTAGTTATTGCTTTTTCTACATCCCATTTATGTTTATGAATCCTATTAATGACAGTTTGATATTTTATATCATAAATATCACACCATTCTTTTAATGAATGCTATTTTTATATTTTTTAATACACAAAAATAGCTAAATAAAAAATAAAAATCTACCATTTCCATAAAAAGTTAGTTAATTCTTTTTATGTACTCCCCAACAACGGGGATAGTCGTTGAACGGTTTCCTATTCGGAACTTCGCTGCTGATTGTCCAATCTGCTTAATTTTCAAACATTCACGCATATCTTTATTTCAAAATTACGTTGTAGTTTAAGCAGCTCTAAGGATATTCCAGCAATTAGATAGATAGGGACAAATGTTCATCCCAGCCTTTTTCATTGGCACGTTCCATAACCTCAAAACTCATAAGATAATTAGCGTCATCTACAATTATCTGTTTAATTTGTGGCATGGTAGCATTGACTAATTTAAAAATTTTAGTCACATCATCTACACTTTTTGATTTATAGAAATTTCCAACATAAGATGCTCCATCTTTCTTAAGAGGAGTATAGTTTTTTTTAAAACCTTTGAATGGTAAAGGTTTACCTGTTATACTTACTATAAAAGTTTCTTCAGGATTTAAATTTCTTAAAGAAGTAGTTTTTCCGGAGCCACTTCCACCAGCAATAGCAATTAAATCGCTCATTCTTAGAATTTAAATAATATTTCTTCACTTTTTTCATCTGTACGTTGTTCATCTACAGGCTTCTCGTTTTTTTGAAGATATTCAAGATAAATGGAATAATCAGATATTTCTTCTGGTCTTGGTAATTCCATAAACATGCTTATTTCTCCATAAAACATTAGTCCCTTATTAATATCAGATTGTCCATACCTGTTTTTAAGGATTTGACATAATCTGAATTTCTTTTTTAATATATTTTGAATAGGATAACCCTCACATCTAGCTATTTTTTCCCTAAATGGATAATATAATGCTATCACTACTTCAGAAGCATCAGTTGTGCCAGAAGTATCTTTGAAATCATCTAATTGGACTAATTCATAACCATTAGTTTTTCTGTCCATACTTTTAGCATTTCTATTTAACTGTTGAATAAATACTCCAGTAATGTCACATTTATTCCTGAAATAAATCATATAATCTACAGTTAAGTCTATTCTTTCTTTTTTTGATCCTTGTCCTGATATTAGTCCTACGTGATCTAACAGGATAATCTTATACATAGTAGGATTATTATCATAATACTCCTCTCTATGTTCATCAATTTGTCTGAACTCTCCAAATTGTTTTAACCAATCTTTACAAGTAGCATAAATTCCATTAGGACTTAATGCTTTATCATAAATAGTTAAAGTTTTTTCAAGCCTTTCTAAAAAAGAAAGAGCTTGATTGATAAGTTTTTCTTGATGATCAGATAATGGTTTTGTTAAAGAAAGAATGTCTTCAAAAGTTACAACTTCACCAAATTCATCATAGATAAATCTAGATAATAATTTTGCATACAAAACGTCACTAGACATCTCAAATGAATAATATAAAATTGAGATAGGTTTATCTTTCGAATTCTTAAGTAAATTATATACAAAAGTGTCAATAGCAAATGAAGTCTTACCTCCAGAAGTATCTGCTCCAATAGTATATAAATATTTTCTTTGAATTCCATAGATAGCAGAGTCAATTACAGGTAATCCAGTACTAATACCAATATTTTTACCTAATTTACCAGCTTCTATATTAGCTAATAATTTCTTAACTCCCACTACAATAATTCAGAATTTTTATATCCATTAAGATCTCCTGACGCTTCTATTACTTCAAGTTCAAAGTATTTCATACTTGCTATAAACTCAATAATAGAATAATGTATCAGATCATTTTCTATTCCAAACCTTAAAGCTTTCATAACTCTTTCATGAGTTGCTCCTGAAAATTTTATAGATTTATTATAATACTGACAAAAATCTTCTAGTGTGAATAAATTAGCTTTTGTGAAATTCTTTATACTACACATTCTTCCTTTGATATTTACAAAAGATGGGTATAGTTCAAAAAATTCCTTTCCAGCTTCATTAGATTCTTTAATATATTTTTTAAGAAAGTTTTTATTAAAAGGAATACTTTTTAAGTTTAAACTTTCACCTTCTTCTGGTAATTTAAAATCTTTATTTATAACTCCTTTATCGTGTAAAGAAATTAATACTGACTTTAAAACCTGTTTACCATTAGATGTGTTATTGATATAATTAGTTAAGAATTTAACATCCCCTTCAGCTGCTAAAAATAGCAACCTAAGCACAAATAATTCTGTTGGTGTTAAATTACTGCTAATTAATAAATTTATTTCTTCATTAAGAGATAATTCAAAATTTCCCATTAATTTGGTTATTTTAAACTACTCCTATTACTGTTGGAATAATCCGTTACGGGATCTTTAAATGAATTGGGTAATTTATTTGATTAATTTTTTTATAATCTAAATAATAAATCTGTTGCTTTTGCTTCCATTTCTGGATTATTTGTAGTATCTCCACCTAAAATATCATATAATTCTTTCTCAGTTATTTCAATATAAGAATTACCAGAACTAGATGTTTGATACCAATTTTCTTCATTTGTTCCTTTAATTACTAGAGTAAATAGTTCTGCTTCTTTACCTTCAGCATATCTTATAATTCTTCCTCGTACCACTATGATTTTCATCACCATGTTATGTTTGTGGTCTGGACTATATCTTCATCCTATTTTAAAATAGGAGCATTTGTATTTAGTCTCTACGGCTGGACCTTTACGCCCTATGCCTCGGTGTTACCTCTATCCTTTTGGACTTAGGATTTCTTACCAGCTGTTTAAAGCTATGACCGATATCCAAATGTATTTTTAATAGAAAATTACTTTTCTACTGGACAGTATTGTCATCTAAAATTTTTATAAATTAAATCAAAATTTTAAATAAAATTGTTTATCCTTTGTGTTTTTTGAGTCTTAGAAGATGTATTACAGAGTATAATTCCAAGATTTAATCCTGGTATATCAGCTCCTTCATCTAAAGATTTTGCAGTATTTATAACTCCAGTACTCATTCTAGAGAATTCATCTACAGTAAGTCTATTCTTCTTCTTAGTTTTTCCAGAATGAACCAAATATCCTATTCCGATTTTTTCAGCTTGTTTAATCGTAGCTGAAAAAGTAATAGCTTTACTAAACGGGCGAGCTTCTAAGATACGCCTTGTTATTTCTATCTTTTTAGGATGATCCATAACAAAAGCTTTTCTTGTTTTTAATGTCCTATTCCAAGTAAATATAACTGCATCAATTTCTCCACTAGACATACCCATAGCTTTAGCATAACTTCTTCTATAAATAATATTTGTTAGACATTTCATTGCTACGTCAAAATCAAAATTAAATACAGCAAAAGATTCTAAAAATGCCTTATTTGCATCTCTATAAACTTCAATATCTTCTACTTCAATAAGAACTTTATATTCCTTATAAGGAGAAAGCCACTTATTTGCAATGGCTTCTTTGACAGTAATTACATCACATACTGGGCAGTATTTAGCAAGAAGTTCTTGCTTTCCATCTAATCTATCAAATGTAGCAGATAATCCTAGAACTATTGATGGGTCTTTAGCTTTGAAAATTTCAAAAAATTGATCACTGGCATAGCGGTGAACTTCGTCTAGTAAAATAAAGTCAACTTTTTGCTGTAATTTAACAGCAGAGTTGATTATTTCTACAGAAACTTCATGAAATAATCCAAATTTTGATAATTCTGTCATCCATTGAATCTTTAAATTATCTGTTGGGACTATAATTACTATTTTCTTATTAGAGTTTTTAGTAAGAAATGCTTGTATAGCTTTAATTGCTGTACGAGTTTTTCCTACTCCAGTAGCATAACAGAGAGTCCCTCTACATTTATTAGCCACCCATTTTTTAATTCCTAGATTTTGTCTTTCATTTCTATCTAACATTAATCTTTAGTACCTACAGTTTAGAATTTATAACTATATAATCTGTAATTGAAAAGGATACAAAGATAATGATAATTTTTGAAAAGAAATCACTAATTAATAAGAACTTTATTTTTCATCGCTCCGCTCTAATAGTCTTAAACATTTCAACTATTGAAGTTTCCAATTTTTTTCTGTTAGGATTAGTAGAACTCATAGCATACTCTTTATTAGGTAAGTCTATATAAAAAGTGAATTCTCCATCATTTCCGCAATAAAAAGTCTTCCAAGATTCTTCTGTGAAAAATCTTCTAATATTTAATTGGGAAATAGCTAAGTTATCAAAACTTAGATGTATTTTTCCTATATACTTAGGTAATTTTTCATACCATTCCTTTTTTAATTCGTCTACATCTTCATCATGAAAATTTATTCCTCTACCTACATCCTTATATCCTAATACTAATACTTTAGCAACTTTAGAATCTTTGATTTTATTTAAGATAGAAATAGGATCTACTCCAGCAATAACATGGTATACAATGTTTTCAGTTTTATCAAGACTTTCTACCAATTTTTGGTTAAAAGTATAATTTACTGAAATTCCTAAACCATAAATTAATTTTTCATTTAGAAGTTTATTTATAGTATAATAAAATTTTTCTAAATGATTAAAATTAATTGTTAAGTTACAAATTAATCCTAATTCTTTACACCTTTCTAAGAAAGTTATTAAATCAGGATGATCTAATGGATTCCCCCCACCAATAGCAATTTCAGTTCCACTTGGTAATTCTTCCACTAATTTAGACATTAATACTAAGTCACCATGCTCTCCTTTTACAGTAGATATTTCATGACAAAATTTACACCCTAAGTCACAATAGTTTGTAATTTTTAAATCGAAACTATTTGGATAAATAGGAGAAGGAGCTTCTCCATCTGGCCATTCTTGTATTTTGGTTCCATTATCATAAATAGATACCTCAACATTACCATTTAAATATTTATATAATAAATTCATTTTTAATGATTATCATTATCTGTGTACAATATACTACTTTTATTAAAGATGAAATTCTTTATACCATCTTTGCTGTGTAATTCATGGGCTGCAGTTCCTATACTCTGATGGTCGATATAAGTCCCCCAACTATCTAAGTCTATGCAGTTTTCTACATGATATCCTGTGTAATCTTGTATTACCTCTATCAACATATCAAACTTATCATCCATTTCACATAATAAAAAATCTAAAGCGACATAATTAGCTTTAGTTTCTGCATCATTATACTCTTCAATTTCCCAACCAAATTCTCCTCCTATTAATCTAATTACTCCATCATTATCAGGAGTAATAATATCCCAGTAGGAGCCTACTTCAACAGTAATAGAATGAGAACTAGAAGAGTTTGTTTCAAATACATTACGTCTTATTGTTTTCATTAATGTGGAATTGTTTGATCCATTATTTTCATTTCTGGATCTATTATAAATTCTAATAATTCTTCAAATGAATATTCATCAAAAATATTTCCATTAGAATCATAAGGACAATAATCAGCATCAATATCAGAATCTATAGAATAATATTCACATATATCTCTAATTTGATTCTTTTTAGTTAAATAATCATCATAAGAAATTTCCTCTTCTACATAAAGATAATGTAACCAATTTATAATAAGAGCTGCTTTTTCATCTTTTGTAGAACAAATAGTAGTAGTTAAATCATCATATCCTAAATTCAAAGAAGTTTGTCTTTGAATAAGTCTTGCTGGGTATAATATACTTTTTTCAACTAATGGTTCTATATTTGGGTTTTCAGGAGTAATTTTTACTCCTATTGTAATACTATGTGTACTTGAGCTGTTAGTTTCAAATACTTCTTTACGAATTGTTTTCATTTAATAATTCTTTTAAATCCTCAATTTGTATTAATCCTACATCTTCAGGGAAAGGGCCTGACTCATCTGAATGACAAATAAATATAATGTTATCATTAGTAATGACTTTAGTAACTATTTTATTTATTTCTTCTTCTGAGAATTTTTCTTCCTTCTCCCAATAATGACCTATTAACCAATCTACAAAATTAGATTCTCCATATTTTTGAGAGTAGTCAACTTTTAAATAATTTGTATCAAAAGTTGTTTCAAAATATTTTACAATAGCTTTATAAAAACATTGAATTTTGCTTAATTGATGTCCCTTAATATAAGTAGTAAAAGTATTAGAATAAGTAGATAAACAAGATAACAAAAATTGACATTTTTCTAATGGGCCTTTAACTAAGAAAAATCCATCCCCTCTTTTATAGTAGTCAGAGGTTTCTACTTTTATTACTTTTGTATTCCATTTAGAACCTAATACTTCCTCAACTGTTATCTCCTTATATGGGGAGTCAAAATCTAAACCATGCCCATACTCATTCCAGCCTTCTGGAGTAATACAAATTGAGTGTGTTGAAGAACTATTAGTTTCAAATACATTTTTTCTTATTGTTTTCATTTTAAAATAAAGATAATTGTTTTGTTTCAATACTATTTATAATTTTCATACATTCTTTTATATAAAAATTGTAATTAATATTATAATCTTTCATTTCTTTTTCTTCATAATTATTAAATATAGAAGCAATATATCCAACATTTACTCCTGTTTCTCTAAGATCTTCGGTATTCTTTTTGTATAAAGCTCCTCCAGAATTTGAGATATAATATCTTGTATTCTTAGATAATATTTTTTGAATAATTGTATAATTACCAACATATTTATATATTGCTTTCCATCCAGAATTTACTTTTAAGCGTAAACAAAAATCATAAATATCTTGATGATTTAAAATTGTTTCTTTTATCGGAATTCCTTTAATAAAATATTGATTTAAAGCATAAGGAACAATTCTCATAGAAGGATCTTTATGTAATTCTGTATCAAATTCAAATAATCCTTTATGTTTACAATCTCCTGATTCATATTCAGCAATATAATTATTTACGTCATTAATAATCATTTTGTTATATATATTTGCTTCATATGACATTGAAGTTTCTTTCATTAATTGCTCAGTTTCTTCTATGCATTTAGAATAATCCTTTCTTCTTATTCTTACAGTAATTCCATCAGTATTAATTTGAATTATTTGTAAATCTTTAGAAGCATTTACTAATCTTTCAGCCCACATAGAAATTAAAATTTGTCCAGATACAGTTGTACTCATAGCATATAAAGGATCATATGCAAAGGAATCGTCAGAATTAGATTTTCCATACCACCCATTTGCTGCAAGTTTAAATCCTTCTACAATAACAAAATCTCTTTCCTTCTTAGGTTTCTTTTTCTCTTCAAGTCTAACGGATACAATTTCTCCATTATATATATCTAGAAAACCAGGACCTAAATGTTCAGGAAATAAACCTTGAGTAATAGCTAAATTTGGATACATTCCGTCAATATCTAAATCCAAAATCATCCATTCTTCATCAGATAGATATACTCCTGAATTTATACAAGCATGTGCGCCACCAGTTCCGTAAAATATTTTTATTCCGTGATAAATCAATGAAAAATCTAAAACCTTTTTAGTTATTCCATTATAAATTACAGAAGAATTAAAAAAATCAATTAATTTATCAAAATCATTAGTTTTAAAATTACACCATTTTGGAATACAATTTTTAAGTAATATTTCTGATCTATAAGTTCTTAATTTTCTAACCTTTGCAGGATCTAAATTAAACTTAGAACAATATAATTTTAAAATTAATTCTGTTCCTAATTTAATATCGTTCCAATTTAAACAATTAAGTTTATATTTTTTTTGAAGAATTTGTCTAATTTCTATCTTATTTTTTCCAGAATATAAAGGATGATCAGTTTTACCAAGAGTTATATTTAAAAACTCATTAGTGGCAATAACATCCTTTTTATTATATTCTAGTATAGAATTTATATCTTCTTCTTGAATCCAATGTTCATGAGAAAAAGGCATATCTTCTACAAAAGGAAGTCTCATAGAAATTTCTAATGCTTTTAAAGACGTAGATTTTGCAGCATTATCGTAATGCCAAATTTTAAATAAATCAATTTGTTTTATTTTTTTATTCCAATCTGCAACAGCAGAAAAATCCATTGAAATAATTTCTTGAGATTTTTGATAAATTCTTTGAGCTAAATCTAATCCAGATAAATTAATATACACATCAAAATGATTAATCATATGATGTAAAATTGGATAATCATAATTATCACAATTATATCCAATCATAATTAATTTATCTCTAAATAAATGTTTAATTAATTTATCGTAATCATTTCTAGAAGAATGAATTACAAATTGATAATATTTATTTTCTTGTCTACAATATCCTGTATATGAAAAGAAATTTGAAAGACATTCAATATCATAAACTTCAGATAACATGTTATTTTATTATATAGTAGAATAGACTTCAGCGTCCTTATAATACTTCTTAATTAAGTAATATAAATCTAAAAGAGTATCTTCTGTCAAGTCTGAATCTTGAATATTAGGATTTTTATGAAATCTCCAATAACCATCATCACACATTATAACTCCAATAATTTCTTCAAATTGTTTTACTATTAATAAGCCTTGATAATAACAATCAATCTCTTGAATATATACTGTTTGCCTTTCCTTTTCAGGAACAATTACTTTTTTTAACATTATAATTTAATATTATTATGTTCTGCCACTAATTCAATCTCTTCCATTCTTTTTTCCCAAGCAGTAATGTGGGATTTAACTTCTTCTTCCAAGTTAAATAAGATTCTATTTCTTAAAGTTTCTAGCTGATCAGTAGTAAGATCGGCATACTTTTTATTTGGCTTTAAGTTTAGCATTGCTCTCATTTGAGTATAATTAATTCCTTTAGAATTAAGATTAACTCTTTCTACATCTTTTATTCCAAGATGTTCTCTAATAACTGCTAAACGATCAACCTCAACTCCTTCTTTTCCTAGGAGCTCTTTTGATTCAGTAGGTGTAAGCCAAACACCCTGTTTCAAAATAAATGTTCTTGTAATGTGTTTTTTATTAAAAGCCGGTTTTGTTATCATTGAGTTTTTTATCTCAATTTCTTACATTTCATTTTATGTAAGCCCCGCGTACATTTTCACCCACTTATTTCAGTTGGGGTGCAAACCACTCTTGGAGATATTTTATTCTGATTTCTCAGTTTCAATCTCTACGCTGTACGATGAATCAGACTTTTTAATTTCTGAATTTATCTCGGTATTAGCATCTCAGCCTTCACCGATATTGGTTTGTAATAATTCACTAAATTCCTCTAGTGAACGGCAAAAATAGTCATATTTTTCTTTTTTTCTATCTAAATAGATTGATGAATTTGAATACATGTAATTAATTAATCTAAATGCTTTTTTATGAGCATAATTAATTACACACATTTTTGAACAATTTTTTAAAAAATGCAATTTTATTGAAGAAAATTCTTCTGGAATATATTTTAGAAGCCCTAATAAAAATTTTTCAGTTCCTACAAAACCAATCGCAGGAAATTTATGTTCTTTATCGTAAAAAGACAAAGTTCCATCTCCATCAAAATATCCTCTAATGAAATGTCTTATTAAATCCTCTGATTTAAATATACTTTTGTCAGGAAATTCCATAACCAATGATTTTTGTGGACTACAACCATAGTTATTTAATGTTTTCCAAAGATGTTCGTTACTAATATCTCATCTACAAGTATTATAAATTGCAGAATCTTTATTCTTCCGATGTAATTTGGTGTTATTTCCTTTATATTCCATAAAAGTGTTAAATTTTTCTAAATGTTTGACATCAATTACAGCTAATCCAATTGAAAAAGCATAATTTATCTTTTCCATATTTAATTTTGCTATATATCCATCAGCATATATAAAACCTAACCAATAAGCTTTTTCCTCTGTATCAATATTATCAAATATATGTTGATTAAATTTAGGCATTCCTGTAGAAAATACTTTTACATCATTTTCTTTTAATTTTTTAGAAATAGTCTCTTGACTACTTTTAAACATAGTAGCTATTTTATGAATAGGAATTCCGTCATTATATAATTTAATGACCTCATTAATATCATAAATACCCGCTTGTCTATGTGTAATTATAGGAATTTCCATCTTTTTTAATCTTCTCAATACTGTAGATGGACTTACATTCAATCTCCTTGCAATCTCTTCTCCACTTAACATATCTTCAAGATACATTACTTTAATTTGTTCATTAACTTCATCACTAATTTTTCTACTCATTGTAATTTTTATAAAATTTTATTTTTTATCTAAAAATAAAGATAATCTAAAATTTTTATAAAATTTCCTAAAAAATAAAATAATTAATCTATTTAAAAGAAGTAAAGTATAACTATTTATTCTTACCCAACCTATCTAGACATCCGTCTAAGATTAAGCTAATTGGTAATTTCTCATATTCACTAGGAAGATTTGAGAACATATCTTTTAATAAAGGCTTAATGTCTTTAAATATTGTTTTGTTGTTGCTTAAAAAAGCTGTGATAGAGCTAGATAAGGAAAATCTACTCATATCGTGACTTGATGACATGAATCTTAAAAATAATTCTGCGCCACACCTATTTTTTTGATCAGCTATTAGTTCTAGAACTAAATAGCGACCAGGATTTTGAGGGTCCTTATTAAATAACATTGTCTTACAATGGTCATAACAAGTTCTCAATTCTGATGGAACCATATCCACCAATTTTGTTGTATTTTGTTTATACTTACCGTTTTCATCTATTGTTTTTGCACCTTTCCACTCGAAAGATTGTACATCTACTCCTTTTTTACTAATCGCCTCAATCATTTTTTCTTCCATTAAGGTAGCCATCTTCACTACAATATTATATTTAAATTAACAATATCTGATTCTTTTACAAAATTTTCAAAGTACACATTGGAATATTTATATGTTTCAGAAGTTTGTGTAGCAGGATTAAAATAACTTTGTCCTGCTACAACTTCTTCATATTTTAGAAATCCTATATCTCCGATAGTGATATCTGGAGTTTGCCAATTAGGTAACCTAGTACACATTACATAATTGTCAGATTCTAAATTTTTAAACACATAAATTGAATAGGCTCCATTGCGTACTGCTATCAATTTACCCCTTATTATCATTCGAAATCATCCTCATAGTCATCTTCAAAAGCTTCAAACAGCATAGCCTCATCATGAGTTGACTCTAGCACAAGATTAGGATTTTCTTTTTTAAATTTAGATACATTTTTTATATCCAGAATATCCTCAAGTTCTCCTGTTTCTGCATTTTTAACTATGTAGGTCATATTATTCCTCCTCAGCTAACCATTTTTCCATATCCTTATCATATCCAGCAAGATATTTTCCAGGACGATTTTTGAAATACTCAGCTTCTTGTTCAAGTAAAGCTTCAACTAAACGAGAATTGATCATGCCTTTATCAGTTGCATATAATTTACCAACACAAGACTTGTCTTTCATAGCTTTTCCATAAGCTATCTTTTTACCAAGTTCGGTATCAAGAATATCTCCAGATTTTTGAACAGATACTCCAAGTCTTACTACTTTCTGCATTTGCTCAATATCGTCATCATCAGTAATAGTGATTGTTTCTACAGTATTAACACTAACGGCAGCAAAAATAAATTGCCTAGTCTCTCCACGAAAATCAACAAAATTATCAACTTTATAAACAACTTTTTCTTTTTTCATAACAATAAAAATTATGGTAATAAATCTAATATAGCTTCTGCTTTGTTATAAATATCTCCATCGGTCTCAATAATACTTACTGCCATTCTAGAGATACTTTCTTCTTCAATTTGTTCTTTGATAAGCTTTTCATATAACCAACTACTAGTCATAAAATCTTTTTCAGCTAATGCTTTGTCATAAATATTATACAACATTTGAGTAGTTAATATTTCTCTTTCAACAGTAGCTGTAAAAGGAGATAGCCAAGATTCTATTTCCTGACCCTCATTCATTTCAATAATGGGATATACAATTCTAAAATCGGCATCATTTAAAAATGACAATATCCAATCATGATGATGCTTTTCTTCTTGTGCTCTTTTATTATAGTACTCTTGAAGATCTACTAGACCTTCTAAAGAAAAATAATTTTCAAAGCTCGAATAAAGAACAAAGTTCTTTAGTTCATGAGCTGCTTGAGCAACAAGAAGCTTGCCAATTTCTTCACTAATTTGACAAAATTTTCTCGACATCCTTTTCTTTTTTTATTCGTTTTTTCTTCTCTGGTTTTACAAACTCTATAAAACCATTTTCAAGTAACCATTTTTCTGGAGCAGAGTATAAACAACACTCTACTTCAAGATATTTAGAAATTTTAGTGAATCTAATAACATTTTTGATAGGTTTATCTGAACTAAATAGTTTATGATTATGAAGACTTAAAATATCTTCATGATTTATATAAACTAGAACTTCATAGACAAATCTTCCACTATAATTAATAAGTGCAGATTCATCATCCTTCACATATGTTTTAGGCTTCATTAAAAATTTCTTTAAGGGCTATCCTCTCAGCCTTGAATTCTTTTAAATATTCAGTGGGAGTATAGACATCCTTTTTTCTTTTTAATCTATCGTTTATAATTATCTCAAGGCATTTTTCTCTGGACATTGCATATCCAGCCTCTTTAAATTCCTCTCTTCGTTTTTCTGGAATTTTAGCATTAACTACATGAATAAGTTTTAAATCAAACCTTTCAGTACCTTCCACCAACTCCATTACAAAGTCTTCACCTTGTATAATCATCGAGATATTTTTTGATTGTATTTATTATAATTTTATTATCTGAGATATTGTACCAATCATTCCATTCATAATTTGTCCTTAATAAATTTAGATCCAATTTAGTAGTTCTAATAAAAGAGTAAGTTTCCCTTAAATATTCTTTAGACATTATTTTATGACCATCAAAATAACCAATACCTTCAACATATAATATAACATGAGAAACTGCTCTAAACTTACAATAACTTCTTCCAGGTATTCCATCACAAGGTTTGTTGCATAAAAGTACTTTATGAGGAATATTAAGTAAATTTAGGGTATTTGAAAAATAATAAGCAAATTGAATACAACCTCCCCAATTTAAATCAGGAACTTTATTTAAAAGCTCTTTTTGTATTTTAATTAAATATTTTTCAAATTCTTTCATATTAAATTATTTCTGTAAGTATACCAAGTTCCAACGCTTCTTCTGAAGATAACCATTTATCAAATAATAGAAATTCTTCAGGATTCTTAATAAGAGTGTTTTCCTGAATTATAACATTAATATTATCTTGTAAACGACGAGCCTGGTCTACAGAAATTTTCATCTCTGTTAAAGTACCAATGCTTCCACCAGAAACTTGATGTACCATTATTTGAGAGTGCTTAGTTGCACATCTTTGTTTTCCCATTAACATTAAAAGAGCTCCCATAGAAGCAGCTTCTCCAATACAAACAGTTCTTATTGGAGCTTTAATTTTCTTTGCAATATCATAGATTGCAAATCCTTGATTAACGTATCCACCTGGAGAGTTAATATATACGTGAATATAAGAAGTACTATCAACAGAATCCAAATACAATAATTGAGCAATAGTATTATTGGTCAACTCATCATCTATTGGGCCATTAATAAAAATCATTCTGGATTGAAGTAATTTAGAAAAAATACTCATTTCCACAAAATTTCCACCACTGCTATTTTCTTCTATAATTGTCCTTACCATTAGTCTAAAATTAAGTTACTTCCATGCACAGCTAGCATATCACAATGCTCATTATATTTATCACCTTCGTGTCCTTTTACATGTTTCCAAGTAATAGACATTCCTGTTATGATATTATCCATTTCTATCCATAAATCTATGTTCTTTTTCTTTTTCCAGTTAAGAGTCATAGTTCCAATAAGATACATGGAATCAGAGAATAATGTAGCTTCAAAAATGCAATTTTCCCTTAAATATTTTAAAGCTTCTAAAGCACTTTGAATCTCCATCCTATTATTAGTGGTGTTAAATACTCCACCATAACCTTGATTAGATTTTACTCCATCATTTAAAACAACGAAAGCCCATCCTCCTTGATTTCTCGAGGAACTATAAGCGCCGTCAGTATATACTTCAACCATTAGTCTTCTAACTGTTTTAGATAGATATGATAAATGAATCCAGGTTCTACTGTACTTTCTAAGGTTTTTAGATAGTAATAGTCTTCTGGAATTGGTTCATTTGTCCTGATTTGTAGAAAAGAAAGTTTTGCAACATGAAGTTCCGGTGCAATTTCCATATCTTCCTCCACTAATTCATTTGGAACAAGAACCTCTACCCATAAATTAGTTTCATCGGTAGTTTCTTTGTATCCTATTTCTAAAATATCCAGCAATCCTGGAATTTCTAGAATGGTTTCTCTTTTTTTAAGGCTATAACGCCAAACTTTTCTTTGCATTTTTTAAAATTTAGAATAATATAATGCTGTTTTTCTTACATCCTCCCAACTTTGATCTCTTAAAAGTTGTCCATTTTCGAAGACAGTTTCAAGAGAATCAATGTATGAGTTAAACATTGCAGGAGTTGTATTAGCAGAAGAAATTGTACTAAAACGTTTATTTACCTCAGCTAATTTTAATTTTCCGGGTTTACTCATTTTGGTCATATCACTTTGTGGAGCTTTACTAACATTTACAGGCTCACCATCAATTTCTACATGAGAAACTTTAATTGCCCATCTATCAGTATCTCTAGTAAGACCTTCTACTAAAAGACCTCCTCCAGAACCAGTTACAAAATTTTCAGCTGACCATCCAGTTTTAATATATTCACGATATATTTCTGGAATAGATTTTTCAGTCATACCATCACCTTGAATAAGGCCAATATTATGATTAATAACTTTATACCCTTTTCTGTTTAGGTTATATCCAAAACTATTTCCTAATATTTCTGAATACTTACAAACATTGGTTAAAGGATCCCCAGAATCCGGTCTAAAAATTGTTCTGCCAGGCCTATTAATGATTAACTCCTTAACATCAGGTCTAGTAATAACATTTTTCATAAAGTTATCAGCATCATAACTATCAATTACAATACTAACAGGAGCATTAGGATTAGCTCTAGTAAGCTGAGCTTTAACATAGTTGTACTCTCCCTCACCAGGTCCCCATACAGTAGCTACTGAGTGTTCAGTTGCCCATACAGATCCTCCAATATATTTACCAACAGATCCATAATAATCTTCAATTAATTGAATAGCTGGAAGATTATCAGTCCCTTCAAAATGAATTAAGTGAGCAGCTCCACCAATAGCAGCAGCTTCTCTAAACATTCCACCCCGAAGTCCAAAATCATTTACAGCAAATCCTGTAAACTCATTATCAGCACTTTTAATAAAAGAAGGAGTAATTTCTTTCTTAATATTATAAGCTCTTGTAGCTACAGCTGTTGAATCATTTATATTCCATACAAGTCGTTAATTTGTATGCGTTCTCTTATGAACTGCTTATAGTTTCCCATAAGATTAGACTATATCATCTTCCTTATTATAAAGGAAGCCTTCCATTTCCACCCACTTGAGTGTACTCTACTCCTTTACGTTAATTAACGTAGTTTCGATAGTCGTTGAAGGTTCTTTTAAGATAAAATTATTATACACTTTAGTAATTCAATCTTTAAATAAATCAAAAGAAAGTTCTCTTTTAGCCATATTACAAATTGGACAACAAGGAACACAATTTTCTCTATTATACCCAATTGTATTATCTACACGATCTACACCATTATAAGTGTAAAATCTTTCATTTTTACTAGAAGAATCTTTCATTTTGTTAGAAGAATCTTTAGCTAAAGCTCCACAATAAAAGCAGTCAGAATCAATTAATTTATCAAAATCTTCTATAGAAATATTAAAAATATACCCTCTTCGAATAGCAGACTTCTTATAATTATCATAAATTCTATTTTTTAATGCTCTATTTTCAGGAAGTTTTGCATTTTTCTGCATTTCTTTAGCTAAACATCCACAACTTTTTGATTTACCTGATTTTAATGTACTTGTTTTTACATATCCAATAGTACCACATTCACAAATACATTTATACTCTCCTTTTCTTCCATCTCTGTCAGTATAACTAAGAACAGTTCATCTTCCAAATTTTTCACCAGGAGAAATTGATAATCTACTTTCTACAACCATAATGTAATTTTTAATCTGTAAAATAATTATCTATTTAATAAAATATCTTAAAAGCTTCCCTGCTGATTACCATATGTACATACACTTAGGCTTCCAGCAATTAAAAAGGTTCAATATTATATTACTATAATAAGGGGCAATCTATTTACCAGCACCACATTAAATAATCTTCAAAATGACTAATCATATTAGCAAACCATGGTTCAGTTGCTTCCATTGTAAAAACAACGTTACTTACAGGAAGAATTGTACCTTCTCTTACAGCTCTAATTCTTATAGGATAATATCCTAATTCTTTAACCTTCTCCCAAATATGTTTAGGAAAATAATTATCAAATCCAAAAACATTTTTAGAAAGAATTGCTCCCCTTTCAATATTTTCTTGAGTAATTTTACTCATAAAATATTTTTTAATGATAGGCTGCAAACCGGTAAAACAAATTTCATTATGCTGCCCCCCTAAACGAGGTTCTCCGTAATTATAGAAGGCTGTTACTCCTTCTGGTCTTTGTAGCCAGTGAGTAATTTTATAAGCATCAGTATCAACTGTTGGATTAACCCCAAAGGTTCCAAAAGAATTAAAATTCTCCATTTTCCACTAATTTTATTTGTTTTCTACCTTCAGTAAGAAGTAATAAGAAATCAGAATAATCATCTGAATTCATCTCAAGTAAATCCTGTATAGCTGCTTCAAAAGGATAATTAGAAGTTACGTCGCTAATATATCCATATGTATTAATGTCTATATCAAGAAAATTTATACCTTCTCTTATCTGAATTTTAGAGACTTCTTTAGTTATTTTTATTTCCATTACTTACCAGTTAGACGAGCACCCATTTTTACTAACAAAAAGCACTCGGTATTTGTAATACCATGTCTTGCTGCTTGTTCTGAAATATTAGAACCTTTTTCTAAATACTCTTGATAAAATTTAAATAATTCTGTATTCATTTTGTTTATTTTTAATGAGTTTTAAAATAATCTTGTACATACCATAATTGACCACTATTTATATTTCCAAGAATAACCTCCAGCAGATTTACGTTGACCTTTGCAAACTTTTGAAATACAACTACCATCTATATTGGTAGCTTTTTGCGCATCTCTAGTTGAATAAAATTCTGCTACAAATTCTCCAGATAAAGTCTGTTGAATAATAGGAATGTTTATTGAATGCAATCCTGTTTCTTTTGCGTGTTGGTTATTTCCTAAATGAGTAGTCCATTCTAGATTTGTATAAGTATTATTTAATTTATTTCCGTCTAAATGATTAACTACAAGGAAGTTGTATGGATTTTCAATATATAATTCTGCGACTAATCTATTAATTCTAAAAGTACATCTTTTTTCTAAATTGTCTATTAAAACAACTTTATAATACCCATCTTTTCCAATAACTGGTTTTAAAATGATACTTTTATTTAATCTATTTCTACCAATAGAATCGGTATAATATCTCTCAATAGTTCTTATCTGCCCAAAATTACTTATCTCATATCTATCAAAATTTTCTTTGATTTTCCACACTTCTTCCATATAATTTATTTTATTCCATAATCCCTAAAGTATTGCTGAGTGTACCATAATTGGCCACAACCGCCGCCCAGAGTATCCTTTCCAGCAGGATCAAAAATACGAACATTATAACCTTCTTTAAGAAAATCTTGTTCTATTTGTTTAAGGATAGACATATTACATTTAGATTCTTTACCCTCTTCTTTTTCACAAACAACAGAGAATGTAAAATAAAAAGATTCTGGAGAAAATAATTCTTTAAGTCTTTCCAAAGAAGCTGGATGACTAGATTCTTCAGTTACACAATAATTTAGATATACAGGCCTACCAGTGACTTTATTCCAATGAATACCATAATCTCTTATTTCCCTAAGAGTCATTTTATTTTTAAATGGAATAAGTTTATTTCTAAACTCATCATCCCCATCATGGATAGAAAATTGAAGCCCTACTTTATTAATTTCTTTAGACATTTGTTTAATAGCGTCTAAAGCTAAAGGGTCTTTAACTCCTATAGTAGATAAAAGCAATTGGGCATTCATATAAGAATGATGCAATAATGAAACTGCAGCGCAAACTTCGGACATATTAAGCATAGGTTCCCCCATACTCATAAACATAATTTGAAATTTACCAGATCCCGAATTAGGATTAATTCCCTCCATTTCATAAATTTCATTAATCAAATAACCTACTTGATCAACAATTTCCCATTTAGAAAGATTTCTAATAAATTTCTTACCTGTACCACAAAATACGCATCCAACAGGACACCCACTTTGTACAGATACACACATTACAGTTCTTTCGGCAAAAGTACCATAACGAT
>JACCEC012647474.1_pt1 | contig 24962 bp, 34 predicted proteins | sample 7450121 | NCBI WGS metagenome assembly JACCEC01 (sample SAMN15323455, study PRJNA562643) | freshwater metagenome | isolation source: river surface water | place: USA:Blue River Watershed | collected 2017-08-18 | reverse complement strand
TATACAGTAGAAAGGCTACAGAGAGAAAAAATGGGTGATTATGAATATGATTTGTATGATGATGAAGAAGGTCCAGATAATGGGGACAGATTCTCAAGCACCTTAAACGATTTACATAGATTAGCTTCTGAACTTGAAGATAACAATATGATCAAGGAAGCTGAAATCTTAAGTGATGTATTTATTCGTGTTGCTAAGAAAAAAGCTAAAAAGAAAAGTTCAGGAAAAAATGTGCCTAATAATCCTTCATTATGGGCAGAATGTCAAGCTTGGGCAAAGAGAACCTTTGATGTGCACCCTTCTGCGTATTCGAATGGTGCAGCAAGTAAGAGATACAAGTCAAAAGGTGGTACTTGGAGAAAAGAAAAGTAAAATCCTTAAATTTTTGTAATTGTATAAAATTTAATTATGAAAAAAACTTGTAAAAGATGTAGTTTATCTTTAGATATTAAATTATTTTACAAACATTCAAGTACAAAAGATGGATATGGTTCTTGGTGTAAAAAGTGTCTCACAGAAAGATCAGCTGAAAAAAGAAGAGAAAATGGAGTTCCTCTTAAAAAAATTGGCCGTGATTTAGAAAAAACCAGATTGAAGCAAAGGCAATGGAGAAACAAAAGATTAGAGTCTTTTGTTTACAATATTACTGAAAAATTTTGTACAGTGTGTAAAGAAGTAAAGGATGTATCGCATTTCAGAAAAGCAGTTACACACAAAGACGGTTACGACAATCAATGCAAAAAATGTTATTACTTAATTTGTAGTGATTCAAGAAAAGCATATGAGATAAAATTTTGGGCAAAAAGATTATTATCTCACGCTAAAAAACATTCCAAAGTTGAAGTCTTAATCGATGAGCAGTTCATTCTTGATTTGTATGAAAAACAACAAGGACGATGTTACTGGTTTAATATAGAATTAAAACCTTCAAACACTTCAAAATATCCTTGGCAACCATCTCTGGATAGATTGGATAGAGATAAAGGATATGAGCCTGATAATGTTGTTTTAGCATGTTACACAGCAAATATAGGCAGAAATACTACATCAAAAGAAATTTTTAAGGATTTTGTTGAAGATTTGAAGAATAACATAAATGAAAAGTAAAAATTAGGAAAATAATATGGCATTAGTATTAAACACAGAATTATCAAATGGTGTGTCTGGAAATTATTGGAGGATTTCTTATGTCACTGTAGATTGTCAAAAAGAAATGCCTACAGTTGATGTAAAGATGGCTTTATATATTTCAGAAAATCATAGAAAAAATGGCAAAGATCAAATATCTTTTGTGATGCTAAACTTCAATTTGTTAGATATTGATGCCACTTTCTCATATGATTTTAGAGCATGTATTTATAATGCGATCAAACAATTACCTTCTTGGTCAAATTCAACAGATGCATTAGATGAGTTTATTGAACCTACACCAGAACCAACTCCAGATCCTATTGAAGAACCAGAACCAATTGTTGAAGAGCCTGTAGTAGAACCTCAACCAGAAACTTTTGCTAAAAAGAAGATCAGATAATGAACCAAGAAATTAATAATATTCATCAATTGGCTTGTATTTTGGAATCAAATGGTTTCGACAAAGAAGCAAAAATTGTTCATGATTTATTTGTTAAGAAAGCTGCTGAATTCAAACCTAAATATGAAGTTGAATTTCCTATGAATTTAGATGATGCTTTGAACAATTATGATTCAAACACATATGAAGTTGATTCTGAAGGTGATTGGGAAGAAACAGATCCAGTATTAGAGTTTAGGAAAAAAATGGGAGATGAGATGTTACATTCTCCTGCTGCTGTAGATGATAACCATATTATTTTTGAAAATCCTAAAAACAAACATATTGAAGTAATGAATATGGTTCCAAAACATCATTTAGATTCTTTACATAAAAACGATGATTAATATAGCCAAAGTCAAGATCGAAACAATTGATGATCTTGTAAATTATTTGTTACAGAAAAAGTTTAACATTAGGATTAATGAAATAATTAATGCTATTGATATTTTTTCATCAAATAATAATGGCTTGTTTGATGATATAGAAATTTATGAACAAAAAACCCATTCAAATTATATTTTTGTTGACACTAAATTTCCACATAATAAATTTGCTGGTATTAATGCCCACAATGCACTTAATAAAGGTGGTGTATTTCCAGCAGCAGTTTCTCAATTAGTGAGATTCTTAAAAATGGCATATGTTTTGCGAGTAGGTAAAGAATACATGGAAGAAAATAAAATTGAAGCTAGTTCAAAAAAATGGATTAAAGTTTCTGTAGAGCCTGAAAATAAAGAAGCTGGATTAAAAGAATGGTTTGAAAAAGAAAAATGGGTGGATATTAGAAGACCAAAAAAAGATGGTGGATATGAAGAATGCGGTAGATCTGATACATCCAAAGGCAAAAAACCAGTTTGTGTGCCTAAAAATAAAGCAAAAACTTTAGACAAAAAAGAAATTGAAAACAGAAAAAGACAAAAAGCCAAAGAAGAAAGAAAACCTAATCCTGGCAAAAAACCTAACACCACAACATACACTGACTCTGCTGGCGGAAAATCAACAAGTTCTAGCAATATAAGGTTTGTTGGCTCTATGATTAATTTTCAAGCTGTTGACCCAAAAATGATAAAAATGGCTTTAATGGGTGAAGAGTTTGAAGAAAAGTCATTAGATCATAGCAAAGCCCCTGAAGGTATTCCAACTGATCCGATGAGAGCCAGAGTTGAACAAATTATGGATGAAGCTGAAACTAATCCAAAAGTTTTAGAAATTACAAAAGATACTTTTGAATCCATTTTCAAACACTTTGTAAAATTTGCTGATCATTATGCTGATCATTTTGGATTTGACAATGGTGATCAGGCTGTTGATGCTGTTATAGAAGATTTTGAAACCAGCCCAAATAGAGAATTATATTTAGCTTACATAGGGTATTTAGAGCAAGAAGCATTAAGAGAATTAGAACCAAATTCATTAAGACATAAGATATTGTCATTGGCTGTAATGATAGCACCTGAACATAATATATTTGATTCTCAGATAGCTAGTACAATGGTTTATGGAATAGCTTCAAAACTTAAGGATGAATTTACAGATTAATATTTAGAAATAAAAATCTTTTTTCCGATAATCAAATCAAGAATCAGCTTCATTCTTCCCACAAAGGATAAGCTGATTTCTTTTTCTTTAAGATCATTAATAGATTCAATCAATGCATCATCAAGAGCATTGTAATCTGGAGAGTAATCAGAGTTGAAAGAATCACTTACAAAATCAAAGTATCTGGAATCTTTTTTGTCTACAGGTAGATAATATTTACAAAAATCTTCCATAGATAAGAGTATAAGATTCTCTTCATTATAAAGAATCCAATATCCCTTTTCCACTTCCATTTTAGCTTCTGTATTAGGAATATCTACCATTTCACTATAAAAGCAATATCGGGCATCTACAACAGAAGGTAATTTTTCATTAAGATCATTGCGAAAATTAAATAAACTTGAATCTATTCCCATTTGATTATTTTTATACATTTTCTTTGTAATTTTCTCTTATAATTTTAAGCGCATTATTAGCAGCAAAATTCACAGCTTGTCTTGATATCTTAAACTCTTGAGCCACCTGATCACAAGTGTATCCTTCTAAATATATCATCTTCAAAATTTTCTGTTGTCTTTCATTTATCAACTTAAAACAATCATCAATAATTAGGTTATTTTCAAAGTTTAGGTGATAAAAAGGCTCTAAGCTAGGATTGTCAATAAAAACCTGATTATCTATGATTTTTGGCTTGTTTTTGCTAGGATCATTAATAACACCTGATGGAATTTTAATTGTTCCGGTATCTGATCTAGTATAGTGGCTGAATCTAAAATTGATTTGATTATAAATATGTGTAATTAATTTGACATTTTTAGATTTATCAAAAGTGCGAATAGCTTTTAATGTTGCTAATTGTGCTTCTTGAATTAAATCATCATAAGCATATTTTTTATTGTAATAGTTGAAATTAGTATATGCTAATTTATGAATTAGGTCTTTGTATTGTTTCAAGACTTTTTCTTCATATCTAGTTTGATTAATTTTCGATTTTTTGTTTTCTGGCATATAATTTCCAAACTTCTAAATCAAAATCAGCGACATTCTTATTATTTTTTTCACACCAATAAAGAAATACATCTTCCCAATATTTATATGTAACTTTGATTGGCGGTGTCGATTTTGGGGCTCTGTTATCTATATTTTCTTTGATAAACTTTAAGATGTGTGTATCTAAAATGGCAATACGGTCTTTCCAATTTATATCTGAATGTAAAAGAAAAAATCTACTACTTTTCATGCCAATACCGGGAATATTCTCTAATGTTTCTGGTGACATATTACAGAGATCAAATACATTTTCAGAAATATATTTGAAAGCTGAATAGATCTTTTTATATTGTCCAAGTTTAGCTTTTTGAATTTCTTCCATCAAAATGCCATGTTGATATGCACTTTTTACACTCTGGAAGGGATTAATGTTTTCTGGCATCATTAAACGATTATTCACAGATGCTAAAAAATCACTTAACTTTTGAGCTTGAATGTAGGCTGTTTTTCCTGCTACAACAATACAGAAAAGCAAAAATTCTTCAAGCTCATTTTTAGTTCGATTATAATTCGTTATCTGGTATGGGTTGATCATCTTCATCCTCAATGTTGGATATTTCAAGAAGATCAAGAATGTTCAAAGTTTTATCCCATTCCTTAATTTCTTTTTTAGCTTTTCTCCATTCCTTGCCATAATCTGGTTCTGGCTGTGGTCTTTGGATTTCTTCAGCTAATATTGAAATATCTTTCCATTTCAAGCTATTTACCCATTTTATCATCAATTTTTCATCATTCAATATAGGATCTTGATAATCCACTTCGAAATCAGATAAATCTCCGCCATTTTTGATCGCTAACAAATCTAATAATTTGATACACCATTTACTTTGATCAGAAAATTCAATAATTAGATCTTTACAAAATACTTTATTCTTTTCGTTTTGATAAGTATGGAAATCAGAAATCCAATCATCAAATAAATCAATAAAATGAATATCTTGATTTGTCATGTGATTGATATATTCTGTAATTTCAGATTTTGTAGTAATGTAAATTATTTCATAATGATCTAAATTATATGTATTTTTTTTAGATGACAAAAATTGATGTGTCATTGTAGAAACTAAACTTGATAGTTCAATTTCATAAATAGATTTGCCCATTTTTACTTCAAAATAAACGGGCTTGTCATCATTAATTATCATCTTTAAGTGCTTTTTCCACTCTCTCAAAATCAAGAAGGTACATTTGATCTTCTTCTTCGCCATTTTCAGTTACAAATTTAACTGTACCAACGCGAAGACCAATATCTTTCATAAATCTTTCAGGTTTTCTTCCATTTACTTTGATCGATGGAATAAATTTGCCACCACAATCAACAAAGAATGAAGTCCACATGCTCATATTTTTTTCATTCAGAAAATGCCATACTGCAAAAAACTCTTCGATGGCTAAAGCTTGGGCTTTAGATAAATGATCAAATTCAATAGTAAGTTTCATAATTACCTCAAAATAATTTATACATCTTGTTTAGACATACGAGTAGGATCTCCAAAAGTTATTCTGTCTGGTAATTCATATTTAGAAATTATTTTATGATCTGTAATATAATTCAAATCAAATAGCTGTAGATTTTTATCTGTAGTTTTCATTGTTCTTGTAAATCTTACACCCACTAACAATGGAATAGAAGATAATTCAAGCTCTGGTAATGAATTCCAGAGTTCTAAAGCTACATAAGTCCAGTACGTGAAATCAGAACTAGGAGTGGCAATAGGAGATGATAATTTATGTGTTTTTCTTCTCTTTGTTATTGAATTGCGACAGGACAAATAGATAGTTAATCTTTTAGCGCAAATATTGTATTTATGTAATCTATCTATTGCCCTATATAATAAAGATTCAAACACTTCAAAAGAACCAGCATCATCTCTTTTGTTAGGAGGTAAAACATGAGCGTGTCCTACAGATTTAGGAATATCGTTGTTTATAGTTCCGTAGTCACATTGTAATGAACTACGAATCATATGCCACCAACGAGCACCTATAACGCTTCCCCAGGCTTTCTTAAGTTTTGTTTCATCTAAATTGAATAAATCATCTATAGATTTTATTTTAGATTGATTTAATCTAGCTTCCATTCTGTCTGCTATGCCTGGAAGATCTGTAAGGTTTAGCTTCTTAAGTTTTTCTTCTCCGTCAAATCCAAGATATGTAAATCCATTAGGTTTATCCATATCTGATGCCACTTTAGATAAAAATACATTTCTAGCCACACCGATAGAACATGTAATAATCTCTCCAATTTTATCTTGAAAATCTAGTTTCAAATGAGCTGATATCATTTCACAATCAAAATCATCATCCTCATTTATAACACAAGCCATTTCATCAATTGACAGCACTTGTATTTGCTCAAAATGTAAACCTAATATTTCTACAATTTTGTTATGTATCTCAACATATCTTTTTGGTCTAGCTTGAACTACAATTATGTCAGGGATAAGTTCTTTTGCTCTTTTCACTCTTGTCCCTGTCTTCACTCCTAATCTTTTAGCTTGATATGAAGCGGCAATAGCACAAGTGTAATCTGATAAACAAGGAACCACTATCAAAGGCTTATCACGATATTCTAAATTATCTTGTTGTTCCACTGATGCATAAAAAGAATCAAAATCAACAAATAATCTTCTATATTGAGACATAAACAATTATATCAAGAATCCATAAACTTTTCAGCTAATCCCTTAGATATGATCAATTCATTTACATTCACCCAACCATCAGATTCTTGAACATAAATTTTAGCTAAAAATCTTCCATATTTTTCTTTTTTATCTTTAATTGATTGAATGATTACAGGTTTGTTTAATAATAAATTTTCTACAAATGATTTAGATTTCAGACCAGCTTCTCTTGTCGATCCTTTTGTTTCTGGAGTGTTAAGACCAAAAAATCTAAATGTTTGATTTTTCAATATCACTCCAAATCCAAGATCGATGTCGCAATGGATAGTGTCACCGTCTACAACTTTAGTTACAGTGGCATTATAGTGAAATTTCGTTTGTTCCATATGTTTCTCCTAACAAAAAACCGCTCCTAAGAGCGGTTTTATTTACATTACAGGTGGTGTTGGCGGTTGAGGTGTAGATTCACAAGCTACTTTCAGGGTGGCAATTAGTGCATATAAAAAAACTCCGTATGCTATAATTTTGACCGCTGAAGTGATCTTAGCTTTTTTATCTTTTGGATCGTATACTCCCATGTTAGTCTCCTTTATTTATTTTAAATCATCCCGTCACTTACCAAAACCTTTTCACTATCAACTGGTTTATCTACAATCAAAGTCTCTGTAGTTAATACTAATCCAGCAATCGATGCAGCATTTTGTAGTGCACATCTTGTAACTTTAGCAGGATCAATTATTCCTTGTTGAATCATATCAACAATCTGTCCTGTTTTAGCATCTAATCCAACATTGAAGTTTTTATTATTCAAAACCTTCTGAATGATAACATCTCCAGAAATTCCAGCATTATAACAAATTTGGCGTAATGGTTCTTGTAATGCTCTCTTTACAATGTCGTATCCTAATTTCTCATCAGGATCTTTTAAATTACACTTTAAGGACTTTGAAATTCTTAGTAATGTAATACCACCACCAGGAACAATACCCTCTTCAACAGCAGCTCTTGTAGCAGCTAAAGCGTCTTCATATCGATATTTCTTTTCAATCAATTCCGCTTCAGTAGATGCTCCTACTTTGATAACAGCTACACCTCCAGAAAGTCTTGCTACTCTTTCTGTCATAACTCTCACTTCATAATCAGATTCAGCTTGTGATAAAAGAGTTTTTACTTGAAGAATTCTTTCTTCAATTTCTTCATTTGATCCGTTGCCTTCAATGATTGTAGTGGATTCTTTATTGCTGATAACTGTTTTAGCGGAACCGAGCACATTGATATCACAATTCTCCAATGTTGTCCCCATATCAGGAGAGATCACTGTAGCTCCTGTCAATGCTGCTAAATCATAAAGATGATCTTTCTTCTGATTAGCAAAGCCTGGTGTCTTCACAGCAAACCATGGCTTTTTGCCTTGATAAGCATTCAATACCAAAAACTGTAAAGCTTCACCATCTACAGAATCAGCAACAATCATGAGTGGCTTCTTGAGTTTATCGTTCACTTTTTGGACAAAGCTTAATAATGCTTGAGCGTCATAAATTTTTCCGTCATGAAGAAGAATTTGGACATCATTATGTTTACATTCCATCTTCTCAGGGTTATTGACAAAAAATGGTGAAATATAACCTTTGTCAATCTTAAGACCTTCCACTAATGACAGGGAAGTTTCTCGACCTCTTGACTCTTCGATTGTAATAACTCCATCTTTGCCAACTTGTTCCATAGCATCACCGACAATTTGACCAACCTCATCTTCATTACCTGAGATGGTGGCAATAAATGTGATTTGCTCTTTGTTCTCTATCGGATTAGCAACTTGATGAATTTTCTCAACAACATCACTTACTGCTAAATCGATGCCTCTTTTTACACTAATAGGATTACCACCAGAAGCTACATACTTCATGCCTTCTGTAACAATTGCCTGAGCTAAAACTGTAGCTGTGGTAGTCCCATCGCCAGCAACATCATTTGTTTTACTAGACACCTGCTTACACAATTGAGCACCTAAATCCTCAAATGGATCTTCAAGTTCGACAGCCTTAGCAACAGTGACTCCATCCTTAGTAACAATAGGTCCTGATGGAGTTTGGATTACTACATTTCTTCCTTTTGGTCCGATAGTAACCTTAACTGAATCGGCTGTAATGTTCAGACCTCTTTGAAGGGCTTTACGTGAGTCTTCATTAAAAACAATCTGCTTTGCTGGCATATTTTCTCCTAAATATAATGGGAACGAGAATGATTATCTCAAAAGATTTATACATCAAACCGATAATGACTCGTTGTTGAACCACTTATCATTTTCTTGTAATTTAGTACACAATTTGATGTATGAATAAGCATTTTGTGTGGCTACTCGACCCTTTTTGGTGATTTTAGCGAAAGGACCAGTGATTGTCTTAAAGTTTCCAGTTTGATCTTTGAATTCCAAGTCAATGTCAGAAATCAAGAATGGCTCAATCATGTCAACTAGAGTAGATTCTTGTTCACTAATCATATTGGCAAGAGAGCGACAACCAATAGGCATCTTTTCACGAATCATTGTGACAAGATACTTTCTAGAGGCTGTATCTAGACCAATGATAGGGTCAATTTGCTCTAACTTTAGTGTCTTGAATAGTAAATCTAAAGTAAGCATGTTTGATGTAATTTTGCCAGGGTTCTCTGCCTCAACAACATCGATATAACTTCTGAGCAAATTGTAACAAGTGCGAGCCGTTTTGCGTGATAATTTAGCGATTCTTTCAGCAATCTCTACAGGAATATTTAATTTATAGATTCTCTTGCCAGCTGAAATTACCATATCAGTAAGTTGTCCTACAGTGTATTGAGACAATTGGCCTTTATATTGAAATCTTGAAAGTAAAGGGCCATTCAATAAACCTGTATGTGTTGTAGCGCCAATAAGGGTGAATCTAGGAATTCTCACTTGAATTTGTCTTTGAAGATTTTTATCATCTAAGGTACAAACAAAATCTTCCATCACACCATAGAGTTGTTCCTGAATCTTTGGAGACAAGGCATGGATTTCATCGATGAAGATAACATCGTTCTGATTGATGTTCTTCAATATCTGGTAGAAATCAGCCCATGTTTTGATTCTAGTGGCCATAACAGAGTGAAAACCAACACCCATTTCGTTAGCCATAACATTTGCCATTGTTGTTTTACCAGCACCAGAGTAACCTAGAAATAAACAATGACCTACCGACATTCTGCTCTTCTTGAATGCCTTAATCTTAATCTTCAGAAATTCTTTGACAATATCTTGACCAACAATTTGATCAAAAGATTTAGGTCGAAACTCTGAATGAATATCAATTGGTGTGAGATCGGGAATATTTGTATCCATAGTCTTCCTTACAATTCGTTTACGTGGTTGTCTTACAGTATTATCAGGTTTTGTGCCAGAAATCAAATCAAGAAAATTGTTTATTCTAAGGTTGATCAAACTGTACAATTTGTTTGTGCCTCGTCTTCTTCTTGCCATTATCACTAGCTCCAAAACTGAATTAGAATATTTATCTAATATCACCAAGGATATTGATGCTCTCGTATATTATATCAGCACAGAAGACAATATCAGATCAAAAGATAATACTGTAATACATTTACCCAAATTCCAACTTGAATCTGGAAAAGATATTTTATCTCGATTGATGTTTCTCTACACTGATCCTGAATTTGAGTTCTTGATGTCATTTTATCATAATAAATACATCGATTCAAATTTGATTAATGAAACTTTAGATAATCTTGCTAAAACAAATAAATATATAAATAATGATAAACTTTTTGCCACTACACGAAATTATGTAGCTTTAAATGGTTTTGATTTCAAAAATGAGTTTATTTTTTCAAAGGTAGATCCACTAGAAGAATTGCTAAATATTAATAAAGCTATGAATGGTGAACCTGTAGAAGACAAATATTTTGTTTCGGTGTTGAATGAATTATTACCAAAATTCAAAATAAAATTAGAATTTCAAATAAATGATAATTACCTGATGAATTATTTGTCAAGTATAGAATATAATACATCTGAAACCATATATGTAATAAATGATCTTGAAAGTTTTAATAAAGAAAAATTAAACAAAAAAGATATCATTTTGTATTTTTCAGAAACTAAACAAGACTTAAATCATATAATGGCTGTGTTTAGGACAGATGGTTTATGTGCATATATTTTAAGAAAATAATCAAGGTTTTTTCTCTCTCTTTAATCAATAGTTTAATTGGTCTAATCTAACGAAGGAGGGAAAGTTAGATGTGGATTAGTTATGTAGCTGCTTGTTTTTCACTAACTGGCATATGGTACAACATCAAGAAAAATCCTATATGCTGGTTTCTATTTATGGGTTCTGACAGTTTGTGGTTTATCTATTCTGTTGTTACTGGTCAATGGGCAATTACAATCACTCACACTGTTTTTATGATTGTAAACTTTTATGGTTTGTATAGCTGGAGTAAAAAAAGAAACTCATGAAAAAAGCCTCTCGAAAGAGAGGCTTTTGTTTTATTCAGGTTCAGCACTACCCTCGAAAATTATTCCTTCTGTACCTGGATATTTTTTATACCATTCCTTTAGCACTTCTCTACAGTGTTCAGCATACTTGTAATGTGCTCCAACTCCTGTTCTTAATTCCATTTCGTATAAGAATTTATCAGCAGTGGTAGTGTGTTCAAAATAATATTTATGCCCTAAGCTTGTGAAATAAATATATTCAGGATGTTCTTTCATTATTTCTCTAGCTTGTATTGTGGAGTATTTGAAATTTTTATATAATTCATAAATGCCACCAGTTAGGTTCAAGTTTGAATCAACATCAGGAATTTGATCAGTAGACCCATAAAAACCTAAGGGGATCAATGGACAATATTTAGTACCTGTTCTATGTCTGTTGAGATCTCTAATTTCACCAAAACTTATACCTTGCCAAGCGAACTTCACTGACATTCTAGAAATAGGAGATCCAAATGGTGAATATCTATTGCTTCTAAATCTACAAGAATCTGTAAATACAACAGATTCATACATCAAATCTTCAGCATCGAAAAATGTTTGTGTTTGATTGTCATTCAAGATCTCAGAATAATCAACGTTATCTATTGCCACCTGTCTTTCAAATTCAATATAACTTTTGATTGATTCTGTAGGCTTTGTGTGTTTAAGTAATCTAGGAGCACCAATAGACATTTGCTCTGCTATTTTCTGTCCGATTAAATTTAATTCTTTGAGATGATGTGACTGTAAATGAGCTGAAATATTCGCCCAAGCTCTAGCAGATTGGATCATCATGACACCAGTAGACGCAGCGAGAGGAATATAAACTCTGGCTCTATCAAAAGCATAATTTCGCTTCATTCTAGAAACAGCTTTGATATCTTTATCAGCGTCAGAATCAAGTAATGATTTAGGTATTTTAGTTTCTTCAGGATGTAAATGCGATAATTCAGTCCAGTACTGAAAAGCTGCTTGATAGTTACTAAAAGCTCTTTCATTATAACTATTGAATTTATCTCTTAAGTTTACCGGAATACCCAAAGTGTCAGCATCAACAAGTCCAGAAACGTCCATTTTGATGTATCTTGTAGAACATTCTTGACCGCCAGCAGTAGGAGATAATGTCCATAGATAATAGGCCGCAAATTGAGATATTTCATCAATAAATAAGGCGATAGGAGTCATGTCAGCTATTGACTGATGACCATAATCAAGCATTCTAAATATGCCATCAACAGATTTATCAAGGTTATTAGGGTCGATTTTACAAGCTATTGCGTCTAAGCCTTCATTATTTCTTGAATATCTTGCTCCAGTAGCTGCTAATAATTCAGGGGTCAAAGCAAGACAGCCTAGTTCCTCTGCTTTTTGTGTTGGTTTGATTGAGACATATTGAATTTTCATATTATTAAAAAAGCCATTGTCAGAGCGCCCATCCCTATTATATATAAGACGATAACAATGGCTTAAGCATATTGTACACCAGAGATTTCGTCATTTCAACATATAGGATTAGAAGATTTACTTAGAGAATAAGATATAAGAATCATTCTATCTGAGGTGAACGATGAGTGTAATTTATGCGGTTAATGGTCAATATATAAATGAAACAGTTTCTAGTGGTTTAATTTCTGGCACTAGTATTTACTTTACAATTCCTTGGCATCCATCAAGTACAATAGACAGAATTAGAATTTGGAATAACACATCAAGCACTAATAACATTGACGAAATGCATATATTGAACAATGGAGCTCATTTCAGACAAGGTGCTATTTCAAACAATGACCACGTTTATTATTCTGATTTTAATGATATCACAGTTGCTGCTTCAAACAATTACACTGCTATTTGGAGCCTGAATCCTCCTGTCTACATTGAAGATTTATATAATAGACCGTATCTCAGTGTCTTAGTAATACTTAAAACATCAGTAACAAATGGTAGATATTTCTTAAACGTTGTTGGCAAGAAAAATGTATCTACATCAAACTACATACTTTCCGATAGAACAAATGTAGAAATCCTCAAAGATTACAGAGTTTTAGTAGGACAAAATCAGACAGGTTCAGGTGGTACAGGTGGTGTAATTTACGATGTTTCATCTTTAGCTATTGGTAATGGTGGCTATAACGCTTCAGAATTTGCTTTTAAATCTGCCAATGACTATATTTATGTAGGCGCTAGTAAAAAAATTGATCACTGGGAATTTGCTCTTAAGACTGTAGCAGGAACAGCTACAACAATCACTGGTCAAATTTGGAATGGTACAACATGGTCTACTTTTAGTTGTATTGATAATACTTCATCAGGTAATTCTGATTCTATGAAATATTCTGGAATAATTGAAGGTTCAGGATTAGGAACTTCGGTTTGGGGAGATGTAAAATTTTCATCAGCAAACAATATTCTTTTTCCAAATGACCCATTGACTTTACTTGAAAATTCCATTATAGCAGGTACAACTCAACCTGTTATAATTCCAGCTAACCCTACAAGATATTGGGCTAGATTCAAAGTATGGAGTGTAGCAAGTAATAATATTGAAATTGGAAGATTACTGCCGATTATAGAAAATTATTAAACTAAAAACCCTCCTGAAATGGAGGGTTTTTTTTACACTTTGTCAACCTGAGCAAAATCAATTTCAATGGGTGTATCTCTACCAAACAATGAGATCAAAATTTTCATAGTTTCTTTCTCATCATTAACATCTTCAATTTTGCCAGTGAAATCAGAAAACGGACCATCAATGATTCTTACAATCATATCTTTCATCCATTTCTTTTTAGGTTTGAAGCCAGCGTTAGGATCAAGAGAATGTAGAATTCTCTTTACTTCTTCATCTTTCATGGCTACAGGTTTCTTGTTGTTTTGAACCTTAGACCCGGATGAAACAAAATTAGTGACACCAGGAATTGACTTGATAAAAATAAATGTTTCATCATCCAATGCCATATTAATCAAAATGTAACCTGGGAAAACTTTGGTCAAACATTCAACTTTTTTACCTTGTTTCTTTCTGATTTCAGTGTCAACAGGTATTACAATCTCCCCTATTTTGTCACTCATCCCTTGTTTTTGGGCAAGTTTTTCAATTAATGTCTTTACCTTGTTTTCAGCTTGGGAAAATGTGTGAACAGCATACCATTTAAATCTACTCACTTAACCACTCTCTTTCGTGTTCTTTTAGGCTTATCATTTTCTACCCATACCCAACATAAAACATGAGCTCCAGAAGCAGAACATGAAACTAAAGCATCATCATCAACAGATAATTCATCATTATTATATGACTTTGAGTCTAACTTAGAAAGCTTGTTACTAGCAGCTAATCTGTACTTAGCATAATCGTTTTTAGCATGATTAAGTTGATAATCTAATTGATTGACAGCCTCTCGAACAACAGGATCTTTACTTGATCTAGATTGATGTATAAGAGCTAAAATCTGGTTCTCGCTTAAATAATAATATCCGTTCATTTACTTTATCCTTGACCATTTGAATGCATGTAAAGATTCAAGTCCAACACCTTCGTAGACATTGTTCCTTGATTTTCTGTCAAACACTCTCCATATAACTTTACCATTATCAGGAAGATAATGTTTCTCCATATCCTTTAAAATCATAATTTGATCTAAGGAAGGTCTTATGCAGCATTCTACCAGTAAAGCTTTATTGATAGCAACATGAATTTTAATGATTGCTGAAAAATATAATAAATCAACTACTGGATTGTTGGAATAGGTTAAATTAGCCAATTCTTTGATCACTCTTTTAGCAGGAGTTTCAAAATCTGATAATTGTTTGGAAATTTTACCATTTCTATAAAGCCAAAAAGCAAATGATTGAGATTCTTCTATCTCACTAATTGTTTCTAAATACAAATCAGGGTCTATATTCTCAAAAACTTTATCCAAATAACCTTGAAATTTATATGAGGATTTATTTGGAAATTCTTCTAAATATCCACATTGATTTTCAATTTTTCTATTCAACAAATCGCACAAATCATAATTCATAAGATTCTTATACTAGATTATGGCTTTTGAATGTCTTTAATTGATAAAATAATTTCAGCAGCTTGACAAAATCTTAAAATTACAGATCTCATTTTAAGGACATTTTTATGGTCAAGATCATCACCTGACAAAAGATATTCACCATTTAGATCTTCATGTAATTCATCACATGTTTTCAGGATGTTTTTGATATTAGGAAGCAATTCATTATATTGCTCGATAAAACTATTATATATTTTTATTCTTCTGTCATCCATATAAAATCCGCATCCTTTATTGGTGATGTTGTTATACTCACTCCTATATTTTCAAGATATAATAATGTTTCTTTAATTATATTTGAATCAATATCTACTTTTTCAAAATAATAATTAAATTTTTTGTAATGTTTAGCAATATAAGCCAAAATATAATAATTGAATTTTTCTGAATAAATTGAACTTATGTTTTTAGGAGGTTTGATTTTTTTATTTTTCTTTATTAATTCTGGAACATCTCTACAATCAATATAAGGTAAGTTAATTAATATCTTGGCTATTGTATTATTTTTTTGTTTTTTATCTAATATTGATATTGCTTCTAATAATGTGCTTTGGTAATCAACTTTTGTAATGTTTGAATTTGATGTATTTCTATTAAATCCATTCATAACACTATTTCCGTTTGCGTTTAAGATAATTGTCGCATTTAAATTATTAGCAGCACAAAATAAAGAAAGTCCGTTGTGTGTTGTTATTATTTTATTTGCTCTTAAACTCAAGGCAAACACATCTTCAAATGAATCAGACATATTCACCAAGTCATAAAAATTAGGATATTTATCAAACTCAGAAAAATCATAATTAATACCGCATAAAACAATATTTTTATTCTTTTCCAGTAAATATCTCAATAACGATTTCCAATGAGGCCAATGTCTTTCTAATTTAACACTATTACCTAAAGAGTATGGATAAAATAAAATAAAATCTTTCGGAATATTTAATGATTCAGCCCAGTTTATTGATTTGTCAGACACATTTAATTTATCAATAATGTCATATCTTACGTGAGCTATAGTCATGTGAAAAGAACAATTCAATATGTTTGTTGAGATGTCAGATAATATTTTAGGCATTTCACCATATCTATCAATACCAAAACTATAAACTTCTCCTGAAAACGGAATCAATACTACATCATCTATAAAGTCTTGAGATAATAAAAAATCCTTAATTTTAGGCATATTTGAAGCTAAAATCACTTTTCTTATTCCTGATTTTTTCACTTCATTTAAGCTTGATATTGTGTCTCCCCAAGCTCCTATCACTAAGGCATATTCATAAGTCATAATATAATGGTACAAATTTCAATATCCTGAATGTATAAAATCAATGAGGTTGCTTTATGCTTAAGATTAGTTTGGATGAAGGTTATGTTTTTGATATTCTTTCTATTTATCAGGTTAAATTAGGTTTTTTGTCTGAAGAAAAATATACTGTTACCGAAAACGCTTATAAGTGCATGTCAGATGAAATTATTTCACAAATTGGTGATGAAAAGTTTCAAGAAATTTTACAGAGTGATGAATTTTTAAATCTTCTTGAATCAAATAAGAATGTTTTTCAATTAGTTGATATTGCTCAAAATGGTGAAGGTCTTGCTAAATTAGTTCAAGATGGTAATCATGATAGATATATATGTAAAACTAAATTACAACAAAAGTTTTTCAATAATAATATAAGTGAAATCAAAAATAGATGAATATATTAATTTACACAATTACAAGAAATGCTGAGTCTAGACTTAATAAATACTATGAACAAATATCCTTAATTCCAAAACTTTTTCCAGAACATAACTTTTATTTATCTATATATGAAAATGATTCTGTTGATGGAACTAAACAATTATTAAAAAGTTTTGATTTTTCTAATTTTAAAGATGTTCATATAATGATGGAAGACTTAGGTGTTCCAAGTTTTGGTTCAGTACAAGATGAACAAAGAGTGAAGATATTAGCAAACGCCAGAAATAAAGCAATATTTAATTGTGGTTTTCTTGATTTATGTGACAAGGTAATGATGATCGAATCAGATGCTATATATCAAACTAGAGCTGTAAGAAGTTTGATCAATTTTGAAAAAAATAACAATGTCAAAGCAGATATTGTTTCATCTATATATTTTTGGCATGTATTGAATCCTGTGCTATATGACACTTGGGCAACCAGATGGGATGAAAACTGTAGAGGTAATACATTAAGATTTGATTGGAAAGAAAAAGACTTTGATAAATATTACTCTACATGTAATGGAATATGTTTATTTGATGCTGAACCATTCAAAAAAGGTGTCAAATACGATTGGTACAATGAAAGATTTGGCTGTTTCGATTGTGACACTGTAGTTATTTGTGAAAATTTTCATAAATTAGGTTACAGTAATATTTTTATAGATTACAAGTCTAAGGTGTATACCAGTGAATAATGTAAATGTTTTGATGGGACCAAAGTTAGGTGATTTTTTACATAGTTTGGTTGTTCCTGCTTTTTATTACAGGATGTTTGGTAGAAAAACTAATTTATATATCTATGAAGTGTTTGATACATGGGCAAATCCACTTAAGCAAACATATGAAGAACTTTATCCAATATTAATGAAGCAAGATTATATAAATTCATTTGAAATATTTGACAAAAATAAGCATAGGATAGATCATGACCTAAATCAATTTAGATATAATAGATTGATTTACACAAGACCATTTTGGGCAGTATTTCTTCATTCAGCATTTAAAAATAATCCTGTCATTCCTAAAAATTTTATCACCCTCAAAGTTGAACCAGATTATCAATATAATGATTATTTATTTGTTCATAGAAAAGATGGTAGATTTGAGTGGAATGACTACACTGAAAAGCAGTATTTAGCTGTTATGGATAAATTTGATAAAAAATTATTTATTGCTTTTAATGAACATGATTATGAAAAGTTTCCCTTAAAGCATAAAGTTGATCTTTTAGTAGTAAAAGATCTATCACCATTTCTTTCATACCTTAAAGGTTCAAAAATGATATTGACTAATGCTACTTCCACTTTATGTATGGCTTCAGCTATGAACGTCCCTCGAATCGGTGAAGTTGGAAAGTTTATTACTCCGCATTATTGTAATGATCATATGTTTTATGATAATGTTGAATTTTTTGATCCATATCAAGTTTTTACTCCAAATTGTAAATATTTAGAGAAATAACTGGAACTTTTTATCAAAATAAACGTCTTATTAACTCGAATGGTAAATCCATTCAGGTGATCTTTTAGACACCTATTATTAAGCGTACCTAATGGGCGTAATAGGAGAAAAATATGTTTTATAAATTTAGAGATGAAAATCTCCCTGTACATTATAACATGAATCGTCAATCTGTTTTAGACCATCATGAGCAGATGCTAAATAAGTTTTTTGATGATTTTTTTGGAAATCGCAAGAACTTCATTCATTCCAACACTTCATATCCTAAGATGGATATTATTGAAGACAGCCATTATTTCCGTGTTCGTTGTGCTGTTCCAGGTTTGAAAAAAGAAGATCTTGATGTTGAGTCTGTCAAAGAAACGAGACTTCTTACAATCAAAGGTAAAGCACAACCTTCATTTGATTATGACAATGATTCAAAATGTCATTTTCATCTCAAAGAACTAAAAAACTCGGCATTTTCAAGAACTATCCAATTTCCAGAATATGTTGAAATGGATCCAGTTCATGTAGTCTTTGAAAATGGAATTCTTTATATGGCTTTCAATAAAATAAATCCCAAAAAAGAAGATCCAGTTGAAACTGTAAAGAAGATCACAATTAAGTGATAACAAAAGAGGGAGAAATATTTCTCCCTCTTTTGTTTTTGTTGCGTTATAATAAATTTATGAATAAAATATTTTGGCCCCTTATGGGAAATACTATTACGTTCTCTGACAAATTAAAATTAGCTTCATTTATTTTATCCTCAGATAAATTTACTAATGGGCCAAAAGTTAGACAATTTGAAAAGCAGTGGTGTGATTGGTCAGGTTCTAAATATTCTTTATTTGTTTCTTCAGGCAGTACTGCTAATTCATTACTTATTCAATCGATTAAGGAATATTATGGACTCAATAACGGAGATAAAGTTTTAGTTCCAGCATGTACTTGGATTACTTCAATAACTCCAATCTTACAAGCCAATTTATTACCTATTTTTTGTGATGTTTCTCTGAATAATTATTGTATGTCAGAAGATGATATGCGAATTATAAGCAAAGAACATCCTGATATTAAATTAGTTTTTACCACTCATTTACTTGGATATTATTCCAGCGTAGAAACTATCAAAGAAATATTTCCAGATGCCATATTAGCTGAAGATTGTTGCGAAGCTCATGGTGTTACAGATATAAATGGGCAAATTACTGGTCAAAATTCAGTGGGTTGTACTTATAGTTTTTACTATGGACATCACATGACTACTGTTGAAGGCGGTATGGTCACTACAAACAATTACGAACTTTACAATTTGATGAGAATGAAAAGATCTCATGGACTTGCCAGAGAAGCTAACAAAGAAGTCTTTGATGACTTAAAAAGTAAATATCCTGAAATAATTCCATCATTTTTGTTTACTACAGATGGTTATAACTTTAGAAACACTGAAATTGCTGCTGTTTTAGGTTTACAACAAATTAAGAGACTAAACAAAATTATAAGAAAAAGAAATCATAATTATGAAAAATATCATGAAATTATAAGTTCGCGTCCAGATTTGTTTTATATTCCTGACAATCCTGACAATAAAAGTTCATTTGCTTTTCCTTTTGTATGTAAACAACTTGAAACATATTTGAAACTTCAGAGCGAATTTACAAAAAACAATATAGAATTCAGACCTGTAATTGCTGGAAATTTACTGAGACAGCCATTCTTATCAGGAAGACAATTTACATATTACAAAGACTCATACAACGTTGATATCCTACATGATCAAGGTATATATGTAGGTAATAATCATTTACTTAAAAATGCTAATTTCAAAATGTTAGCAAAAATATTAAAAGATTTATAATTTGTTTTTATTAAATGGAAGATTTTTTCTTCCATTTTTGTTTTTATGGTATATAATGGATTTATGATTATTCCTACAGTATTAGAGAAATCAGCTACTGGTGAACGTGCTTATGATATTTGGTCCCGGTTACTTAAGGATCGAATTATTTTTTTAGGACAAGAAGTAGATGATTACATTATCAACCTCATTATTGCTCAGATGCTTTTTCTTGATAAAGAAGATGGTCATTTGCCTATTGAATTCTACATTAATAGCCCTGGCGGAAGTGTTTCTGCTGGTCTCGCTTTGTATGATGTTATGCATACTATTTCTGCTCCAGTAAATACCACTTGTGTAGGATTAGCTGCCTCTATGGGTGCTGTTCTTCTTGCTGGAGGTACTGGAACTAGAGCTTCATTACCGCATTCCAGAATCATGATCCATCAAGTTTCTTCTGGAGCCCGTGGAACTTCTGCTGATATGAGAATTCAATTAGCAGAAACTAACAAGCTAGAAAATCTATTGTTTCAAATATTGGCTGACAAAACTGGTAAAACTGCTAAACAGATTGCCAAAGATTGTGATAGAGATTATTATATGTCTGCTGAAGAAGCAAAAGCATATGGTATTATTGACACTGTTATTCAGGGTAAAAAATAATGTCTAAAATTCTCAAGTCAAAGTCTATTTATTATAATGATGTTAATCTCATAGCTCAACCTTGTAAAGTAAAGAGCAGAAAAGACATTCCTATCGAGCTAAACAGAATAATAGTTTCTCCTATGGAAGCTATTGTTGGTAAAACATTTGCTCTGAAGGCTAATGAACTCGGTCTCACTTTATGTCTTCATCGCTTTTGTTCAATCAAAGATCAAGTCGAACTTTATAATTCTTTACCAAATCAAGAAAATGTTTTTGTTTCCATTGGTTTAAACGATTGGGACAGAGTGGAACAATTGGCTGAGATTGGTGCGACATCTTGGCTTATTGATATGGCTAATGGATATATGGCTAAAGAAATTGATGAATGTGTTTCTAAACTTTCCGATAGAGCACGTATTGATAAATTGATGATGGGAAATGTACATTCTCAACAAGGATTCCAATTACTTTCTCATGTCACTTCTACTAAGAAATTTGACAGATATATACGTGTAGGTATTGCTGGTGGAAGTCCTTGTGCCACTAATGATTCTACTGGATACAATCGTGGACCAATTACTGAAATCATGGAAATTGATGAATTCAATCCATGGGATCCTACCTCTGACTTGAATTTCATAAACAAAAAGCCTTATATTGTTGCTGATGGCGGTATTAAGAATGCTGGATATGCTGCTAAAGCTTTTGGTGCTGGTGCGGATTATGTGATGATGGGTGGATATTTTGCCCGTGCCTTTGAAGCTGAAACACATGTTGTTGCTGATGGATATTATTGGGGTGGAGCATCTCACAAACAGCAAATCAATCAGCACGGTAAAGCATATCGGCATTCAGAGGGAAAAGAGATTCCTATTCTTGATGAATTATCTCCCCTTAAAACACTCGTAGATGAGCTTTGGGGCGGTATTGCTTCTGCTGTATCATATGGTGGTTATGAAACACTTTCGAGTTTTATTAGTAATGGTGTTTTTGAATTGAAACAAAATTCATTACCACCAAGGAGATCATAATGTCACGAAACAAATTTTATGACAAAACAATTCTTCAACTCAAAGACATGTTCAAGAATGAAACCGCTTGGAGTATTCTTGATAACATGCAATCTGTATATGAAGCTAAAGATACTGATTATTCCGCTTCAGGCCTTCCTATGGGCAATCTTCGTAAGTGTGAAGATGCTGGTATCGATGCTTGGCGAGGATGTTTAGTCAGAATTGGCGATAAAATGTCTCGTCTTGAAAACTTCCTCAAAGAAAAAGAATATCTTGTTGTTTCAGAAAAAGCAGAAGACACAGTTATTGATTTAGCTAACTATTCAATTCTAATGTCTTGTTTAATTGAAGAAATAAAAACGCCTCATTCAGATTATTATTACAATTTAGTTGATAAAGCACAAGAAAATTTATTGAATCTATCTTATTATTGTGTTTTACAGGCTACATTATGGAGTGAAAATGACACTGAAAATGGTCTTGTATTTCTCCAAAAAGCATTAAGCCTTTGGAAACCTCTTTGTGAATTTTCTTTGGATATGTGATGATATATAATAAAGTCATAGCTCCGTTCAGGAAATATGTTTTTGATTGTGCTTACAGATTATGTAAAAATAAAACTGATGCTGAAGATATAACACAGCAAGTATTAATCAAAGCGTTCATTTATTCTCAGTCAAATTTTATTGATCAAAACAAAATAAAGTCATTTCTTAAAACTTCAGTTCGCAATACATTTATTGACACTATAAGAAGAAAAAAATTCAATCAAGATTTAGAATATAATTGTTCAGAAGCTAAAAATGGCTTTGATGAACCACTTTTAGAAACTTATGAAGATTCGTTTTCTTATGATTCAATTTTAAACTCTATAGAAATTAATTACCACATTGCTCCCGTTATGGAAAAGCTTAATAAGTATCCAGTCTTGAAAGAAACATTAGAATATTGTATTCAGGAATGTACTTATGAAGAAATAGCCGAAAAAATGCACACTAATGTAGGTTGTGTCAAATCAAGATTATATAAAGCTAGAAAATTTGTCAAAGATAATGTTGATAGAGAATTTCTTGCTAAAATCTAATCTTTCGGTATAATGTTTGTGTTTGATAAACTAAAAAGGAAAATAAAAATGAATAAGTTTATTTTATCAATTGTTGCTGTAATGGCACTTTCTGTGGCATCTTTTGCTGAAACTGTTTATGGCCCATTTATCAGCTCACCTGACAAGACTGGTTTCACTAAGCAGTCTGTTGGAGTTCAAGTTGACGGAAATGTACTTTTTGTCAACTACGCTAATGATGGAAAGAATCTTTTTGCTGTATCTAAGACAGGTCCAGCAGTAGCAAATGCTAATTCTTATGTTGGTGGACTTCTAAAGGGTCTGCATTATTGTACTGTTGTTACATCAAATTCAAAGGAGACTCATGTTTCTTATGGATTTGAGAAGGAGCTTGTAAAGTTCCGTACACCAGTGTTGGGCACAAGAGCATCTCTTACAGGACAAGTATTTCCAACTGGATTTGGTGGTCCTGCTGTCAATAGCCTCAAGCTTTCAAACAATTGGGCATGGGGACTTCGAGTTGGTGTCAATCTATAGTTAGATGCTTGATGAAAGTTTGATTGTTGTAAAACACGAATATACACTTAAGCCTGAATGGGTAGTTTGTAAGTATTGTAAAGTGCCTTTTCTCACTCAAACTTTCGAAGACACCTGTGCTAAATGTAAGCACTTTGTAAAATATAAGATAGAATTCTCATCTAAGGTTATGTTGTTTTACACACTATCCTCATTTGTGAATTCTATCTTTATTCTTTTAATTACAATATTTTTTGTAAAATTCTATTATAAGTTGAATATTTTATTTTTCACTATCACAGTTTTTTCTTTTTTTATCGGAGGAGTATTTTGGAAAAAGCTGAAGAGAATACTAGATTAGATAATACCTTGATGATAAAATAGAAGCCTGGAGAAAAAAATGCCTAGACCTCGTAAAGTTGTAACTGAAGAAGTTGTTGATTCTGTTGTCGCTGTAGAAGAAACTGTTGTAGAAGAAGTATCGCAACAAGAAGAAATTGTAGAACCAGAATTTGTACCAGAAACTCCTGAACCAGTAGAAGTATTGGGATATAAAGTTTTTGAAAAGGGTGAATTGATTTTACCAGTAGAAGATGGATCTGAAGAATTAAATTATTTTTTAGATAGAAACAAATTACAGTTGAACGCTTGGATTGAAGAACTTAAGAAACCTATTGAAGATGAAAAGTTATTATTCAAGATCAATTACCCTAATGTGCTTCAGCCTTATAACTCTATAGCCCAATATCAAGCTCAAAATGGATTAGCTCCGATGCCTCCTAAAATCAACAATATGTTAGATTACAACAAGATCAAGCTCAATCTTTCATCTGATGAAGAGGTGGCTGTAGCTGTTATGGGTGATTTGGATTATAGTTTCGTACCTGTCAAAATAATTAAATGACATATCAACTCATTGTAAACAAAGCACAGATAAAGATTATTTCTAAATCATTAGATATATATAAATCTATTATCAAAGGTGAATTATCAAGAGCAGCTTCATTATTAGCTGAGAATAAAATTACCCGCTTGAGTTTAGCCAATGAGTTGGAAGAATGTTTTGATCAAAGAATAAGAAAACTAAAATTGTCATTAATAGATTTAGAAAATAAATTTTATGACAAATACCTTAACATACTACAGCTAGGTCCTACAGGCGCTGATTTATCTCATATTAAGAAGAAATTTATTGATATGGGATATTTCATCAATTCCAAAAAAGTTGACAGTGTGTCTTTCAATGTTTCTGATATTGATCTTGCTGTAATTCATACAGCTTGTTTTCTTTATTGGAATATTTTATGTGGGAACCTTGACGTTATATATAATGTTATTTCAAAAGTTT
>JACCEC011137756.1_pt1 | contig 24967 bp, 9 predicted proteins | sample 7450121 | NCBI WGS metagenome assembly JACCEC01 (sample SAMN15323455, study PRJNA562643) | freshwater metagenome | isolation source: river surface water | place: USA:Blue River Watershed | collected 2017-08-18 | reverse complement strand
TTCAACATCTCGGGCATGAGCTTTGGGGCCCTGTCGCCCAATGCAATTCGGGCACTGAACAAGGGTGCAGCCAAGGGCGGCTTTGCCCACGATACGGGCGAGGGCTCCATTTCCAAGTACCACCGTGAGGGCGGTGGGGACATTGTCTGGCAGATTGGCTCAGGCTACTTTGGCTGCCGTACGCCAGAGGGGCAGTTCGATCCCGAGAAGTTCGCCGCCCAGGCGCGCGAGCCCCAGGTCAAGATGATCGAGATCAAGCTGTCGCAGGGCGCCAAGCCGGGCCACGGTGGCGTGCTGCCGGCGCCCAAAGTTTCTGCCGAGATCGCCGCTGCCCGCGGTGTGCCCATGGGACAGGACTGTGTCTCGCCGGCCTGTCACTCCGCATTCGATGGGCCAGAGGGCCTGCTGGGTTTTGTGCAAAGGTTGCGCGAGTTATCGGGTGGCAAGCCGGTTGGCATGAAGCTGTGCGTGGGCCAACCCCAGGAGTGGCTGGCGGTGGTGGATGCCATGAAGCGGCTGAACGTGACGCCAGACTTTGTGGTGGTGGATGGGGCCGAGGGCGGCACGGGTGCTGCGCCCGTGGAGTTTGCAGACCATGTGGGCATGCCCCTGAGAGACGGTCTGCATCTTGTGCACAGCAGCCTGGTTCAGGCTGGCCTGCGGGACCGGCTCAAGATTGGTTGCTCAGGCAAGGTGATCAGCGCCTTTGACATTGCTCGCTGCCTGGCCCTGGGGGCCGACTGGTGTAACTCTGCACGCGGCTTCATGTTTGCCCTGGGCTGTATTCAGAGTCGCAGCTGCCACACCGACCACTGCCCAACTGGTGTGGCCACGCAGGACTTGACGCGTCAACGGGCCCTGGTGGTGACCGACAAGTCTGAGCGGGTCTATGCCTACCACCGCAACACCCTACACAACCTAGCTGAGCTGCTGGGGGCGGCCGGCTTGACCCACCCCAGTCAGGTCACGGCCGATCACATCATGGTGCGGGACAAGGACGGTCGGGCCGTACCGCTGTCGCAGACACTTCAGTGAACTCGTTGGCTAGCCTTTTTTAAGGCCTAGCCCTTCGAAAAGGTCGATACCGCCCTGACCAAGTGGTGACTGGCGTGCGGACACACCGTGGCGGGCGCTAAAGAGATGAGACTCTGGCTGCGTGATGAGCCGTACTCCTAAGTTCAAAGCCTCCCGAGCGGTTAGGCCCGCTGAGTAGGGTCTGGTGTCGATCACGCCTGATAGACGAGTGACGCGTCGATAGTAGTCGTGCTGGTCGTCGGGGATCTCGAACACGGGTTTGAAGCGAGTCTGGTCTAGCAGGCTCTCGATCCGCTCTCTGACCGCCGCTCGTTGGTATTTTCGATCGATGAATCGAATCTCTTCGGTGATCTGTGACTGTTGGAACCATGTCTCCAACAGGGACGGTAACTCTGTGGAGATCTTGGTTGGGTTGCCGACGATTCCGCAGGACTGAGATCGTTTGGCTGTGACACCTGGCTTCTGACCGATTGGCCATCGGAAGCCCGCATAGCTTGGGCGAAGGCGAATGATCGGCTCGACATACAGAGACTCACATCCGGGCGGGCACTGCGCCTCGTCACCCAGATATCCATCAAAGCAGGTCAGGCCGGTGGTGACAGACTGGCCACCAATCCATTTGTACTGACGGGCTGCCGGTCCCACGGAGACCGCCTTCAGGCCGTCTGGGTCCATCCAGCCACTCATCTCAAGCAGGGCGTCGCCCCTCTCATCTTGGAGGGCTTGGAACAGCCTGCGCCAGTCCCACTGCCAGCAGTCCACCCAACTGGTCGCCAGCGATTTGAAGGCGTCGGTCGCCTCGTCCTGTTTCTGACCCCGGTGGAAAAAGACCAGATCTGCCCGGCCTGCTAGGGCCTGCAGGCTGTCAAAGCCCATGCTGAAGATGGGTCCGGCTTTTAAGGCGCATGACAGGATCAGAATTCGAGGCCGCTGCCGACTGATCCGGGCGGATGAGGGTGGGTCTCTGGGCTGGACGTCCACCGCTTTGCTCTGGTCGATAAATTGCCGGGCATAGTCAATGACCATTTGGCTCAACCCTGCATCATCTAGGCTTCTCTCGTAGAGACTGGCCGACAGGGTGGCCAGGCCAGCCTGCTCCGCCATTGGGCTATCTGCCTTTACATCCCGAACCCAGGCCGCACTGCGCGCCGCGTCACACCGATGGTTGAGGGCAAATTCAGACAATCCAAGCCGTGCATGGTCCCCCAGTAATCCGGTCTGCTTTGATAGGGGGGAGAGCAACTGCTCTGGTTCAAGACTCTCTGGATCGGCCAGGCGTAGAGCTTTTGCCAAGATCAGGCGAGCTGGCGTGAGTCCGGCCTGAAGGCTGAGGGCTCGTCGAGCCGACACAACTGCGGCAGGTGCAAGCCCCATGCCCAATAGGCACAACGCCAGGTTGTGATGGGTCTCTGCATGCTGAGGGATGGCCTTGAGAATCTCGCTGTAGAGTCTGGCAGCGTGCTGAAACTGCCCATCATGGCGAAGCCCATGCGCCCGGGCCAGCTCATCCAACAGGTCCACAGAGGAGGCTGGCAAAGAGATGGTCTGGATCAGAGCAGTGCCCCTCGTTGCGCCTAGGACCTGCTCATTTTTTCTTGCTCGGGGCCTTCGCCTTGCCAGCACTACTGGCCGTGGATTCGGCCACCGCTCCCGGCTTTCGAATCAGGTCCTTCTGCTCGAGCTGCTTGACCACCTCATCCAGCCCTTGATAGAGCCTGAGCATGCTCTCCAGGCTCATCACCAGCCTGCGGCTGACTTGGTAGCTGGGCGGCTCTTTGCCGATGGGCACCTTGGTCAGTTGCAGCAGTTCGATGCGAGCAATGGCGGATTGGATCCCAATGTTGCCAACCCCATCTGCGAACAAGTCGTCTATTTTTTCAGCCATGGTATTTCCTCTCTTTGGTTAACCAAAACGTCCCAGAAGTGTGATGTCAGTGACACGTCCGTCAAAGCCGTTGAGCTTTCGGGATGCAAATAGATGACGGTCGTGTAGGTCGACTGATTTTGAGTCCTTTTCGGAATCGATCTCTAGTAACACGGCGTGTGGGTCGTAGCCGTATGCCTTGTGTTGCTGAGCAATCAGGCTGAGTTCGACGTCACCAAAGTGCTGACGATAGCCCGGATAGAACAGACCATTGGCGTAGACCTTGCGTACCCAACTGGCTTGCACCAGTCCGTAGGAGGCGATCTGCCCTGCCCACTTGCCATCGTTGAAGGCCACGACCCCAGCCTTGGCCTGCTTCATGACGGCGACCGCTCGATGCAGCCATTGCCGACCCGGGAAGACGTCTTGAGCCACATAGCCAAATAGGGTGGCAGGACTCAGGTCAAAGAGTTTGTTCAGGATAAGCGCCGGCCCTTGCTTGACGTCGTCCTTCACCAGGACGATCGCTGCCGCGATACCGGCCCGGGCCATGAGGATGGCAGCAGTTTTTTCGGCCATTTTTAGTTGGGTGGCTGGCATGGCCAGGCAGATCTGGGTCTGGTGGGTTTCGAGCAGATCGATCAGGGTCTGCCGAATGCCTGAGCCATCTAGGGCGCTTGCTGGCAGGGTCATGATGGGACGAAGTGCTTCAGGCATAACGCTAGGCTATTGTGTTTATTTGTTAAAGGCAATTTGGATACACTGGAGTCATGCCACGTCCGTCAACGTCACCCAAGCTCAAGCCAGTCTCGAAGGCGGTTTCTCAATCGACCAAGCGCCTTGCTCGACCTGCTCGCGTAAAGGCCAAGCCTTCACCGGCCCCCAAACCGTCCCCAGATGAGACCGAGGAGCCAGTTTTTTTTCAGGTTGCTGATGCCTCTGGCCAGGTAGATTCTGGCTGTCTGCCGTTTTGCCCGACATCGCCCAAAAAGGGCCAGCGCGCCTCGCCTGGCGTGGTCTGGTCTGCTCTCGCTGGCCTATGCCAATCCAATCAGCTCAAAACGGACGCGCCCTTTGGGCTGCTGCCCGGGGGGTTCGCCCAGCGCACAGGTGTGGCGGTGCAGACGTTTGCCAAAGGCATACAGGCCAACCCGGGCCGAGATCTCTACTTGTTTAATGATTCGCCTGCGGACGAGGCCTTGTTTGCCAACGGCTTGTCCAGAGGCTTCATCGAAAAGCCAGGCCTCGCAGATGTGGCGGCGGCATTTTATGAGTTGTTAGGCGAGTCTGGTGACAGGGCCCTGGGTGCAAACGCCAGTAGTGAGTTCTCTATGGCGCCATACATGGCCGCGTCAAAGCCCTTCTATGTCGCCTGGCAGGCTTATCTCGCAGAGGCCGTCGGCAAGGCCAGCAAGTGGCCAGCCGTCAAACGCAGTCTTTTGGAGTCTGTGTTTGAGCAGACACCGCATTTAGAGGGCCAGACTGGCTGGGACTTGTTGCTGGCATCGACGCTCCCCGTTTTTCTCTCCACGCCGCAGGGTAGGACCTTCAGAGCCCTCAAGATTTCTCTGCCGCAGCGCGAGGCAGAATTAAATGCCCACCTGCGGTCTCTTAGGCAGATGAAAGATGCGGCCATTCGGGGGCGGGCCCAGTGGCTACTAGGCTGTTGGCTGAGCTACCGAAATCTCTATTTGCTTCAGGTCAACGGAAAGGCTTGGTGTGAGCGCCATCTCCGCAGGCTGACAGCCGGGGTGGCCACCAGCCTATCGGCGGTCCCCGCCGGTTCTCTTCAAGGCCTGGACAATTCGGGACAGCCCTCGCGTTCCAAAGCCAAGTGATTGGCCTAGCCCACTGGTGGATGAGTTCGTCTCCAGCCTCAGGTTGAGTTCTAGCAGTTCGTTGATTCGATCAAGGTCTGACTCTTCGATGGAGAGCCACAGCTGCAGGCCCTCCCCAGCTGGCGACCAAGGCTTATAGACTGGTGGCGCCCAGGGTTGACCGCTCAGCGTGAATCTTGGTGAGCTCCCTGAGAGGGCGGTTCTTTGTTCTGAGCTAAAGCCCGACGGCCCCGCCGGTCGAACATGAATGAGCAGGCGATAGTCGCTTTGGATTCGGCTGATGCCCAGGGTAACGGTACCCAAGCCATTGGCCATGCGTTCGGTGACAAAGCCCACCAGAGTTCCCTGCTGAGTCGCTTGCAGTCGCCAGGTTGAGTAATTGGTGTTCAGGTCTCGGTTGTCAAGTGTCCATTTTCTGGCTGTCGCGTTGTCGATTAACAAAAGAGACTTGGCCTCTGAATTGAGGGCCAGATCCAAGATGCGGCGATCCACACCCATCTGGTCAACGTACTTGGTCAGGGCTTGTCGGGCGTTTTTGAGGCGCTCGTCGCCACCAGTCTGGATGGCCTGAAAGCCGACGCGGGACTCCGGGTCGATCAACCGACGTGAGCCACCCATGAAGGCAAAGACGCAGGCCGACAGGCACTCCTGCCCCATTTTTTTTCTGGTATCCGGTCCAGCCGATCCCAGGCCAAATGACTTGAGAAGGTCGCCCATCCCGGGGCCTTCTTCGCGGCTGGCGATTCTGGTGTGGTGGCTGGCCTGGCGAATGGCTTCACCGAGTCGCAGGGCCCCCAATAGGTCCCCGCCGCTGCTGTTGAGCTCTACGGTCGTGCCAGCTGGCAGCCCCCGGGTGGTTTGCTGAAACAACTGGTGGCTGTCCCGAGCGATGAGACCGTTGGCAACCACCACGGTCTGACAAGGAGCACCTGAGCACCGTTCGATCAGCGTGAATTGCATGCCCGGCCCGACCGGCTGTGAGGCAACGGGCATCGATCCAGTCAGTAAAAGACTGGCCAATAAAACGCCAAGGCTCGGACGGCATCGGAGGATGGTTGTCATGCGCAGCACAAAAAAGTGAACAAACTGATAATACCTCCGACTCTCGGTTATGGTTGAGGCGGGAGCTGCGCGGGGGTATCCACCAGGTCGTCGTGAGATTGTTGCAGCAGACAGTCTTGGACAATCCTTTCGAGTTGGTCCAGGGCCAGCGGCTTGTGAAGGACCTCTATCGTTGGCGCCACCCCCCCCTTGTCAGCAATGTCTTGCGGGCTGAGCGCGGTGATCACAATGACCTTTCGGGGAGCGGATTCGCCGGTACCGATCGCTCGTATCATTCGAAATCCGTCCATGCCCGGCATGTTCAGATCGGTAATCAGAACGTCGGGGTGGACCTTGCCGATTAACATCAGCCCTTCAAAACCATCTCTTGCACAGAAGATCTCGATGCCGGCATGAAGCCCCTCTAGAGTCAGTTGAAGCAGTCGGCGCAGATCCTCATCGTCTTCAACCAGCACCAGCCGGAGTCGGGCGTTTGATGGGGTGGCCTTGGGAAGCTTGTTTCGTTCGGCCAAGACTTGTTGGACGGAGGACATCAGAATGCGGCGGTGACCACCGGGTGTCTTCCAGGCTGTTAACACCCCGTTCTCAACCCACAACTGAGCCGAGCGCAGCGAGATGCCCAGCAGGTCCGCTGCCTCACGCGTCGAGACGTAGCTGTTTTCGGTTGGAATCACAATAAACAGTATAGTTAATCCGTCGCGTCTTAGTCTCCTATGGAAAACATGAGGCCTTGAGTAGGATCAATTTCTCCGCTTATTCGATCAAGCCCAGCACAGCGAGCCCAGGTTCGAGCGGATTGGCCAGACGGGTGGCCCGGCTGTCTTTCTTTGTCTCAATGGCCAGTCTGGTGCTATCGGCTTTCCTAGTCACTTTGTTGGGTGTCTCGGTAGTCAGAGACTACTTGGGCCAGACGATTGAGCGGGAACTCCAGATTGGTCGCCAAGAGCTGTCTGCGCGACTGAATCGTCAGTTGAGGGCCCTCACGGATTTGGCCCGTGCGCCAGCCCTTTTTAACGGGTCGGGTCATGAAGCTTGGCGCTTGGTGGGTCAGCCATTGGTGTCCGCCTATTTTGCCCAGACCGAGTTGGCCCAAACCCTTCGAGTGATCAAATCCGATGGCACTGTAGTGGGCGTTTTTAGACCGGACGGCCAGGAGTTTCTGGCGCCAGTTGACCTGGGCACAGGCGTTGAGGATTCCGCCCTGCCGTGGCCCGATGTGGCGCAGCTCATTCAGCCGGGTGACTCCCTTGGCGAGGGTCTGAATCGGGCCTATGGCCGGGTGATCAAGCAAGACCTGGGCAGTTTTCTCTACCAGCAGGTGTCGATAGGCGGCAAGCCCAGCTCGCGGTCAGAGTCCTCCCTCCTAATTCAGGTCTTGATTCCAATCGAGTCATTAACGGCGGGTCTTCCCCGGGTGTCGGATTCCCTACGATGGGCTCTTGTGTTAAGGAGCGCCACTGGCGCCGAGCAGCGTCTGATGTCGCCGGTGTCTGGCCTTGAAGAGCAGGCTGCCTGGGAGACCGAGGGCTTTGTCGAGATGCCATTGCTCCTGGAGGCAGGCCATCGCTTGTTTCTTCGCCTGACCGAGACCCAGGATTTGTCTCGGGAGCCGACCAGAAAGCTCGCCATCTTCCTGGGTCTGATTTTTTTGTTTTCGGGGACCGTCTCATATGGCGCTAGTCGTTGGGCTGGTGGCATGGTGACCCGCTTGGAGGATCAACTCTCGACGGCAGAGCGCACCCTGGGCCAGCGAAGCCAGCGACTGGGTGAGCTCATGGCGATTTCACCAGACGGGTATGTCGAGATTCGCGCCGATGGTCTGATTGGCGTGAGCAATTTCGCCTTTGAGCGCATGACTGGATTGTCATCAGAGTTTTTATTGGGTAAGCCGATTGATGCGTTGAGCTCAGCCCTGACCGATCGGCTGGCCAAGCTTGACCAACCGATCAGCCTCGAGCCGCAGGCCCCTATGAATCCGGTGTCTTTTCAGACCATCGAACTCCAAGAGCCGTGGACGAGGGTGCTGGCCTATGCGACTTTCCCAAACCAAGAGGGTGGGGGGCTCGTGGTCTTTCGTGACATGACGCGCGAGGCCCAGACCGACGCCCTTCGGCGGGATTTTTGGGCCACCGCGGCCCACGAGCTACGAACCCCACTCTCCAGTATCCAGGGCTTCACGGAATACCTGTTGAAAAGCGCCGATGACAAGACGCGCCCGCATCTGCAGACCATCCACCGGCAATCGGTGGCCATGACCAATTTGGTCAATGATCTGCTGACCCTGGCCAGAGTGGAGTCTGAAGTCGGACGCGATTATGTCTTGCAGCTAAGGCCCTTGACGCCGGTCCTGCGTCGGACAGTCGAGGACTTTAGCCAGGCAGATGACCCAAGGGACTTAATCTTGCGGCTGGAGGATCATCTGCCCCAAGTTCGAATCGATGCGGCCAAGATCGGGCAGGTGCTCAACAACCTCTTGAGCAATGCCCACAAATACTCAGAGCCGGGGTCACCGATCGAAATTTCGACTGTGGTCCGCCAGGACGACCTGGGCAGTTGGGTAGGATTTCGCGTCAAGGACTATGGCATCGGCATGAGCGAGCATGAGCAGGCTCAGATGTTCAGGCGGTTTTATCGGGCGCACCCGCAGGGTCGTGTACCGGGGACGGGTCTTGGTATGGCCCTGGTCAAAGAGATGGTGGATCAACACAAGGGCCGTATCGAGTTGGTCTCCGCCTTGGGTCAGGGCACTGCCATCACTGTCTTGCTCCCACAGGCCAAGGCGGAAAAGGATGTCTCTTAACGCTGGGGCTCGACGGCTGCGGCTTGGCAGTCTATGCCGGCCGATTTGGCCAGGCCCAAGATGGCCTCGGCCCGCTCACCAGGACTGGGGTGGGTGGACAGAAACCCAAGCTGGGTGGAGCCCGGCATGCCTTCTAGCATTCTGGTGAGCCGCCAGGCCCCACAGGGGCTTGTGCTCTGAGAGGACAGCCAGTTCATGGCCTGCGCATCAGCGGCGCGCTCCTCATCTCGGCTAAAGCCTCGCCCATAACCGATGACAGCCTGATTGATGAGAAGCCCACTGAAGGGCACCACCAGATTAGACAGGTTGCCCAGAACCATGCCCGCATCCCGATAGGTCTGCTCGCGTTCGGCCCGCTGGTTGTTCTTGACATGGCCCAGGGTATGGTGGGCCATCTCGTGGGCAATGATGAACTCCAGTGCCTCTGGGTCTCTCTGCAGCAGCGAGACCAGCGACAGTCCAAGGATGACTTTGGGGCGTCCATTGGCCATCAGGGCGTAGGCATTCGGGGAGGCGATGTCGGCCAGCGCGAAGTCATAGTCCAGTCGTTCTGAGGAGGCCATCCGCTGTTTGGCTTTTAGCAATGACTGCGCCGCCACTGGCGAGAGCGTCACACGCGTGCCATCGGGCCGGCGCAAGTAGGCCTTCCCGACGATGGCATTGGCCCACCACTGCGGGGAGGGCTCCCAGACGATGGGGGTGTTGCGGCTGGTCTCGGTGCTGGCACAGCCAAGCAGACAGGCCAGCCCGGTTCCAATCAGGCAGAGGCGAATACGGACCAGCACGCGATGCCTATGGTCGAGCGGTTGCTGGGCCCCCGGTGGCCTGAGAGGAGTGGGATAGCTCCTCGGCCAGCTTCAGGATGAGCTGTTGGTTCGCAACGCTCATTTTGTCGACCAAGGCCAACAAGGTCGTTTGGAGGTGATCAAGCTTTGGTTCACTTTTGGGAGAACTTGGCGAATTTTGATCGACGATGAGTGATCTTTGACGGCTTTTACCGTTTCCGAAAAATAGATCCAGGTCCATGTTGAGCCAGTTGGCCAAGACCTGCAGTCTCTCTAACTCCGGCAGGGAGAGCCCGCGCATCCAACGCCGTGCTGTCTCCTGGCTAATGGCTGGTAGCTGTGGGCAACGAAAATTGAAGTCCCTGGCTACCACCGCCGCCGATGGAATGCGGCCATAGTGGTTGAGCAGACATTGGGCCAGTTCTCTCGAAAAATCGGACTTCAGCATGAGTGGTGCAAGGGTGTTGAACGTATTCAAACGTTACGTGTAAAAACCGCTCTTAGCTACCCACATAACTTAAATAATTAAATTTTTGAATTGTAAAAAACACGTCTGAATTGTTTTTTTGTCAATTTCTGGGGTTAGTCCTGATCTCTTTGTCCATGCAAAGGTCGGGCCCTGTCTCGAGGGACAGGTGGGGTTGACCATGAAAAAACCCATCGGTCCAAGTGAAAATTGTGCTGGTTGAGGTCCGTTTGATAACTCTGAATGGCCCATGTCATTGGGGCTGCGCAGAGCGGAAAGAGCCCAAGCAAAAAATTCGACGGAAGCTAGGCGCCGTATGGATTTACGGGTTTTATCAGTTTGAGCATTTCGTCCACAAATATCGGGTAACAATCGCTCGCAGGTCCACCTGTAACTTGTAACTCTGTCTAGGTCTTGGACGGAAAATCGTGTGCGTGAAAGTCCGTCCACCCAACCCATCCGTCGAACCAGCTCGAATCGTTTTGTCTAGGTCAAAGCAGACCTCGGACGAATCGACGCCGGCCGAGGCTCGTCAGTCGGTGCTGCGCCGCGCACTCGGTGCAGCGGCTGGCATGGCCTCGAGTCAGGCCTCTACCGCGATGGTGTCGGTGGTGGCCTTGGTTGGCGCTTTGGCAGTTGAAAAGGCGCATGCTGGGCGGGAAGGACGCAGTATTGGCCCCGAGGAACTTGATGTCTCCGAGTTGATCGAGCAGGTTGCACTGCAAGCAGAAGGCGACGACCCTCTGCTGGCGGACGAGTCCGGCGAGCCCCTCGCGTCCGAAGCAGTCGGTGGCGAACTCGCTGATCGCTTAGCACAGGCCCTGGCCTCCGATACCAACGCTTCTGCGCTGACCAAGGGCACCACGAAGCTGGCGCCCGCCGAATCCGCTGGCAAAGCCGTCAAGGGTTCTGCAGAGGCCATTGATCAGCTCGACCTGGCTCAGATCGAGTCCGACATCGCTGAGCTGGCGGACGACTACGCTCAGGCCTACGGATCGCCCACATCAGTGGCTGGGTCGATCGAGCAGATCGATCTGGCCGACAGCGTGGACAGTCTTTCTGGCTCATCGACGAGCGCCAGCTGGCAGACCGCCGAGCTTGACCTGCCGAGTTACGGTTCACCCCAGCCGACCACACAGACGGCCAGCACCGAGTCCATGGGCATGGGGTCTGCGGCCTATGCAGCCCCCCTGGGTGGTTTGGCGTTGGCTGGTGGCGCGGGCGGGGCGGCTGCTGCAGCCGCGGCCGCTGCAGCAGCAAGCAGCTTCTCTGGCGCCGTCATTGACGGCTACGTTGAGAACACACTGGTCTTCGTCGACCGAGACGCCGACGGTACCTGGGATACCAACGAAGAGTGGGACATCACCGACGCAAGCGGCTCCTACTCGTTCACCTACACCGGCGATATCTCTGGCTTCAACATCGTCACCGATGGCAGCTACTACTACGACGCCGCCACCAACACGGTCTACACCGATGAGCAGGCTGCAACACTGGGGCTTAGCAGCGACTACCTGATCACCGCTGTCGACGTCACCACCTTGGCCTCCGTGACCTCGGTCATGAAGTCCTCGGCTGCCGTTAGCGGCTATGTCACGCCGCTCTCCACGGTCTATGCCTTGGCCGGCGGGGGCACCAGCGGTGAAACCTTGCTGGCCCAGTTGGGCTTGTCAGCCGCAGATCTCACGTACGATCCATCGGCTGCGACTTCGGACAACGCGGCGACCGTTCTAAAGGCCGGCGCATCACTGCTGACCGTGGTCAGCAACGCTGCCACCTTGATGTCCGAGGTCGGTGGGCTAAGCCTGGAAGCGGCCTCGACCAGTGTGTTCTCGCAGATTGCTGGGGGCAGCGTCAGCCTGAGCTCATTGCTGAGCACGACCGAATCAACGGCCTCTACTGCAATCCAGTCCCTGCTGACCACTACCTTTGCAGCCAGCAACCTCTCCATCTCGGCTGACGTCATATCTGCGACTGCCTCAGCGGCCGCCGGTGTCACCTCGGCGCTGCAGGCTCTGGATACGGCAGCTGTTCAGGCGGGCAGTGTCTACTCTCTGGCTGCAGCAGGTCAGACCACGGTGCTGGCCGACATCAAGTCGATTGCTCAGACCTTGGCCTCGGGCGGAACGGTTGACTCTGCAACGCTCACGAACCTCAGTTCAACCTACGCTGGTAGCAATATCGCGACGGTTGCGGCTAGTGCGGCCACCAAGCTGGCATTCAATGCCGCAGACCCCAACAACCCGATCTCGACCAAATCTGACACGGTCATCCTGAACGCCCCCACGGCAACGTCTGGGGATGGTGCGATCGTAAGCCAGACCTATAACGTTCTGGCCAACGACAGCATCACTGGGGGCGGGCAGCTGCAGCTTGGCGCAGTGGGTCTGTTAGATCCAAACGCCAAGAACGGCAAGATCCTTGCGTCAGATTCTGTAGACACCAACGGTCGGATCATGATCGATGGGCTGGATGCGACGAAGCACCTGAACATGCGTGTCGAGTTGCTGACAGCTGAGGGGCCCGTTACTGCGAAGATCTCCAGTATCACGACGATCGGCGGCCACCAATGGGTCACTCTTGGCGATATCAAGACCATTGATCCGCAGACTGGCGCCCAGACGGCTCAGTCGAGTCTGCCGGCGGACTATGTTGCTGCGATAGAAGAGACGGGCGCCACCTACCTCGTCTCCAAGCCCCTGCCAGACAACATCACGCTGAGTATCGAAAACAACCAGGTCAAGGTCACCAATACATACAGCGCTGAAAACGAGTTCGGCGAACTCCAGATTATCTACGTGGCCCAGAGTGCAGCAGACCCGACTATCGCCAAGACCGGGCTCATGTCGCTCAACGTCTTGCCCCCCAAGCCCACTGTCTCGTTCACGAACAACACCACCAAGACGTTCACAGAAGTCGAAGGCATTGCGGGTGCGGCCAACCAGATCGCTGGCACGCTCTTGGCTAACAGTGGCAAGACCTACACCGTTGTTGATGCCCCCATCACCGTCTCTGGGCTTGGCATCTCTGGCACGGTTCAGATTCGAGGCCTTCCGAATGACGCCTATATCCGGATTAAAAAGGCCGACGGTACATCGACCACCGAGCTCGCCAAGGACGTCGGATCGCCGAACTGGACCGTTACCGGGGCGGATGCGCTAGCTTTGTCTGCCCCTGGCGCCCAACTTGAGTTCCTGCTGCCGTCCGACCTCTCAGGCACCTATGCCTTAACGGTTGTTGCGACCAGCCGATATGGTGGTTTGTCCTCTCGCACGACAGACACTGCAACCATCACCGTTACCCCGAACGCAGACGGACTCACACTAGGAGTTGGCGATAGCGACACCTTTGTCGCCCTAACTGACCAGGTTGTCCCGGACAGCGCGACTGAGGACATCGCCTTTGGCCTCGACTCATCAGACGCAATCTCGAATCTCATTGATTCGGCTTTGCTCAAGCGCGTTGATACTGATGGATCCGAGCTGCTCGGTCTGCGAATTGAGTTGCCCTCGGGGTGGACTGCCTCGTTCACCAGTACCGCGGGCATCAAGCAGACTATTCAGACGGTCGATGGACAGACGACAATCACCATCTACGCCACCGATGCCAATGCGGTCAGCATCAAGACTGCACTGGAGGCGCTGCGCCTAACACCCGCGCAGGATTTTTCCGGGGACGCCGACCTGGTGGTGACCCTTGGCACCTTCGAGGCTGCTCTGGCTACCAATGGCATTCCATCGGCTGCTAACTTCAAAGTTTTACCAGAACAATTCCAGACCAGCGTTAACGTATCGCCAGTCTCAGATGTCCCCACCCTTGTTGCTACTGATTTTGAGTCGGGATGGACCCAGGATGACTATGAGCGTTCGGATGGCTTCTATGACGTGCCAGTCACGGTCCAAGCCACCTCTACCGACACCGTTTCGCCTGACGAAACACTCTATCTGGCCGTCGGCAAAGCCGAGCTCGATGCGATTGGTGCCAGCCTTGGCGTGCCAGGGGCTACCAGCGTCACCATTAACAATAAGGAATACCTGCGCTTCGAGGCACCTGAGACCAGTTCGTTCTCAGTCATTGTTCCGAACACGGTTTCCAAGCCATTGGTTCTCAGTGTTGTCGCTGGATCTAGCGATCAGGGCGCTGATATTGCGTACTCGCCAGCCACATCGGTCTCCATTCCGTTTGTCGAGACGCCCAAGACTCCCAGCTACTCCATCAAGAGCACCTCTGGTTATTTAGAGGATGCAGGCGTTTCATTAGACGACCTCTTGGTGATTGAGCCTGGCGTGGGCCGTGAGCTCTCCACGCTCAAGGTCTTCGTCAAGCTGCCTGACAGCAGCTACAAGCTCTCGCTGTCTGGTACCGAGATTCCCCGGACCGCCGATGTCACCGTCAATGGCGTCAACTACGCCGTGGCCGACCTGTCTCAGGGCGATCTAGCCGACTTCAAGATTGTCACCCCCGCTAACTTCAAGGGGGACATTGCCGGCGTTCAGGTCTTTGTCCGCGACACGGCAAGCACCGGTGCGACCGCAGATGCGGCACTTTCCAATGCTCAGACACTCTCTGTAACCGCTGTCGCCGATGGCGTTAACCCGGCCCTTTTGGCGGCATCTCCAGACCTTAATCTGAATCTGGGGATCGAGACCAAGCTCTATGACCCAGCCAGCCCCTCTTCGGGTCTGTTCTCCAAGATCGCCCTACAAGATGCCTCTGAATCGTATGTTGCGAAGCTTGTCTTCAAGAGCACTTCCAGCGATGCGCTGGCCATTAAAGTTGGCGGCAATTTTGTTCTGCCTCAGACCGTCAACGGTGATTTGGCCTACTCCTTTACCCAAGCACAGCTGACCAGCACCACCGATGCGATCAGTATCACAGCCAAGAGCGCGCTCTATGGCAAGACCATTGAGCTACAGGTGTTCACGGCCGATGGCACCGCGGTATCCGGGGTTGCGACTGAGACGATCGGCCTTACGCTCTCCGCCAGTCCAGTTGCGCCAGATGCCAGCCTGAGTAACGCCTCTGGTGCCGAGGATACGGCCATCTCCGTGCCGGTTAGCGTGGCCATCAACCCAGACCGAGCAGCCTTCGAAAAGATCGGCTTCGAGATCACCTCGGCCAACACCGCTCTTCAGGGCGGCACGTTCAGTATCGGTAACCAGTCCTTTACTTTCAACGGGGTTAACTGGTCGGTCTTTAATGCTGACAGTCAGCTTGACTTCACAACCCTCAAGTTCACGCCGCCTGCGAACTACTCGGGCAGTGCGGTATTTGATTTCGCATCGTTCTCCCAGACGGCCAGTGGCATTCAAAAGGCAACGCCAGTCACGGTGACTGTTGATGTAACGCCAGTGGCGGAGGTGGTGCAGGCCGCAGTGACCGCCCCCGCAGCTCTTGCAGCCAGCGAGGACGGCGCGGTGGCATTCCCCATCGCCAGCTACTTCAAGACGACCAACTTCACAGACGCGGATGAGAAGGTCTCCCTGGAGATCTCGCTTTCTAGCTCCATCGCTCTACAGAAGGCCTCCGGATCCAGCTATGCGAATCTAATCCCGGTCTCCACCAGTAACGGCGTCTCGACCTATGCCATCACAGTTGATCAGACCAGTTTTACTTCGGGTCTGGATGGCTATCGACTGCTCCCTGCAAAAGATTTCGCCTCGGCCTCTGCTGCGGGTAACAGCATTAGAATCAAGGCAACTGCCTACGAAACCTCTAATGGAGCTCAGAGTGCTGCAGTCACGCAGACTGTGTCTCTGGTCGTAACACCGGTCGCAGACTCTCCCAATGCCCCCTTGTCTGTCCGGCCTGTTGTGTCGGTTGATGAGAGCCAGGCGACTTCTTCGAAGGCTTGGTATCAGGCAAGTGATGCAGTCAAGCTCACCAGCTTGGTTCCGGCAGATGCGTCAGGTGAGACCCTAACGGTTCAGGTCACAGCTTCTAGCAACCTGGTTGTCGCTGTTAAGAATGGAAGTGACTATGCAGTTAAAACTGGCGTTGCTGGCAGCGTCAGTGGTACTTCGGTCTATAGTCTGACACCCGCCGAATACAACAGCCTCTGGGTTCGTGGTGCGGATTACCAGAGTGGTTCGGCCAGTTTGTCTATCAAGACTGTGGCAACCGAATCCTGGGGCGGGTCGACTGCCTCCAGTGCGTCGGTTACCGCAGCCTTCACGCTCAAACCAGTGGCCAGTGGGCCTGATTCAGGGCCTGTTCTCAAGCAGGTCACGGTCAACGAGGATCCAGGTAGCGGGGCGCCAACGCTCAAGGACTTTATTCAGACGCCAGCCCAGGCCCTCGATGCTTCAGAGACTCTATTCTACAAAGTCATCATTCCGGCCAATGCCAAGTTGGTGGCGGTCTCTGGGGCACTCCCCACCGCCAGCCCCGAGGGGTCTGGCAGCCTGTTTTATCTGGTCCCTGCAACAGATGCGGCACTTCAGAATTTCAAGGTCTTGCCGGCCGCTCAGTACTCCGGTGACCTGACGGTCAAATTCCAGGCGGTTACTCAGGAGTCAGACGGTTCGCGAGCCATCGGCATCGAGCAGTCTTCGACACTCGTCGTTACGCCGGTTTCAGATGATCCGATCCTGGTTGCACCAACCGCGGTCAGCGGTTTGATCGCCAGTGAAGGCGACACCCTGGCCATCCCGATCCAGACCGCTCTCACCGATGCCAGCGAGACTCTGAGTGTTCGAGTCTGGGTCAAGGGCCTGTCATTGGCGGATTCTGCGAATGTAGCGTTCCAGATCGATGGCAGTGATGTCCTGCTCAAATCAGGTGTTTTGAACGATGAGTCTGTCTTCTACTTTGACGCGAGCAATGCAGCGACGATCAGCAAGCTCTCGACGCTGACGGTTAGCTCCACCGCAGACTTCCGCGGATCCGAAAAGCTTCAGCTTCAAATCGAGTCCACTTCCAAGGATGGCAGTGCGGTTGCGGCCACTTCTACGAAGACCGTTGATCTGTCGATCTACCAGCCCATTGGTGCGCCGACACTCAATCTTGACCCGTCAAATGTCGGCCCCGCCACGGTCGTCACCAAATCTGCAATTCCTTTTACCGTTGCCTTGCCGGCCGATCTGCCCAGCGGTATCGGTCAAGACAGCATGTCGGTGCTGGTTACCGGCGCTCCAAACCTGGGTTACTTCGCCGTCAAATCTGGCTCGGGCGCGGATGCGACATTAACGCCTGTCGGCGCCAGCCTTGGTGATGGCGGTGTTTGGCTGTTCAAGGCGAGCGACCTGCTCAACTCAAATGGCTCTTCCAAGACGTTGGTCCTGATTGATTCTGGTGCGACTGCGTCGGGCGCCTTGAGTCAGATGACGGCCCAGGCCTTCATCTCCGACTCGGTGGGCGGAAGCTCGAACCAGTCTGCAACCGATTCGTACTCGGTGACCTTCAAGCTGGGCGAGGACGTGGCAGACAACACCGACCCGTTGATTCTGAGCCTGTCTGGCGATGCCATCACATCCTCCGCTACCAATGGGACCATCAGCTTTGAGTTAGACAGTTTCCTAAGCGGAGCTGAGAAGCCCACCTATTGGGTCTCGGGCGATGCCGCCACCAAAGAGGGGTATGCCTTCTTGGTCAGGGCCGGGGTAACCGAGGGTCAGACCGTCGGGTTGGCAAACCTCTACGCAGATTTTGGTGAATTGGCTGGGACCGATGGTGTTTTGGCCAGCGACGGGCAGATCACTGGGGCCGAGTTGCCTGGTGTCTCCTTGTGGTTCGACAGTGCCACCTTTGGCAACAAGGGGGTGATTGATCAGGGTGAGCTGCTCACCCTGTCCGAAGCCTTGCCCGATTTTGTCGTGACCGTACCCGAGCAAGTGGCCCGGGTCGCCTCGGCCGGCGATGTGGTGCCGCTCTATGAGGCGACCGCCACATGGACTGGCGGCCCAGTTGCTGGCGGCTCACTCTTTGCAGTTGCCATTCCCTATCAGTCGGCGACACCTCTCACAGCAGCACCTGTATCTGATCAGAAGCCTTTCACCAATGCACCGACCGCGAAGGTCTCTGTCATTGGACAGGTCAGCTCAGCCAATTCGGCTGAAGTGCCAGAGGACCAGGTTGGGGGAATCAAGTTCGCTGTCGAGGTCGGTAAGGCCACACTTACTGGCGCCAGCGTTACCCATTTAGTCAAGGTCTACGGTGTCCCCGACTCAGCGAGCCTTTCGGTTGGTGCCAAGGTGGTACCCGAATCAGGTCCGACCTTCTGGGTTCTGACCGAAGATCAGATTGCATCTCCGATCTCGATTATCGGGCTGCCCACCAACTATGTCGCAGACATCAGCCTGAAGGCCCAGGTGGTGGCCTCAGCTGTCGTGAGCGGTCGGGTATCGACTGTTGCCGGCAGTGAGTCCCAGGCAGCAGTTGCCGACATTATTGGCGTCGCTGACAAGCCGCTCTTGACCCCAAATGTCACTCAGATTGACGGTACTGAGGGCGGCCAGGTCTATCTGACTGCTAGTGGTCTTGTGGGGGGCTCGAGTGTCGCTGATATTGCAAAGGGTTCAGCGGACCAGAATGAAACCCTTTACGCTCGTGTCACCCTGGATACTGACGACGCCAATGTTCAGGCGGTTTCGGTTAATGGCGCTCCAATCACCCCTGTGGACGGCAGCTACGAGGTTCTCGCCGCTGACCTTGGCAAACTCTCGATAGATTTTACTGACTACTTCAATGGCGACGTCAACCTGACGATTGTTGGCGTCAGCAAACAGGGCAGCAGTTTTGCAATCGCCGATCAGGCTGCTCAGATCACCATCCATCTGGCACCGGTTGCAGACACCACCAGTGCGGTGACCGCTGCGGGTCAGGGCTCTGACAGTGCCAACGCGACCATTCTCGAGGGTGGCACCCCAACGCTCTCGCTCTCTGCTTCGCCGAATGACGCCAAGGAACTCATCCGATTCGAGGTCCTGGTCGGGGGATCCAGTGACGCCGCTAATGCCATCGATGGCCTAGCCGGAGCGACTCCTGTTGCCTTGACCGCGGCCAAGGCTGTCCAGTTTGGCCTGGTTGCCAACGAGGCCGCCGCTACTGCCGAGATCCTCGCAGGCTGGAAGCTCTACAGCTTACTGGGGTTTGATAGTGGAGAGACCAACGGTGGCAAACCCGTCTTCGAGGCCAATGCCCTGTCAATCGAGCTGGATCAGTTCTTCGATGGCCAGATCCTCTATAAGTCTCAGGCCTTTGCCATTGAGCCGACTACGGGTCAAGAGGGGTCGGTGTCAGTGCTTGGCGGCACCTCCACAGGAACCTTCACGGTCACGCCAACAGTCGCCAGCCAAGAGGCTGCGCCCGCTTATCTGCTCTCCGTCACAACCCCAGATGGTTTAACAGAGTTCAACACCATCACCCTGGACGAGGGCGGTATCTCCGATCGTTTCGTCATTACTGGGACGCCGTTCGACTCTGATGAAGCGCTGGCCGTTGCACTCAAAGTCAACACAACCTATTTCACGGTTCAATCCGCGGATGTTGGCGACCAGACCCAATACTGGATTACGCACAAGGCCAACGCAGGCATCCCGTCTGAATCCGATGATTTGACGGTCACCCCCGTGGTCACGCTCGACGATAGCGGCGTAACCGGATCTTACGATGCAGACAACTCCGCCCTGGATATCGTCGTCAACAAGGTTGCGACCAAGCCGGTTTTCGATAACGACGCCGGCATCTCTGCCTCGATCAATGACGGCGCATCTGCGATGCAAATTGCTCTACCCGAGCGATCGAATGTCGGTGATGACGTCGTCCTGTATCGACTAGAGTCTGTACCCTCTTGGCTGGTGCCCTCGGCAGGAACACTTGTCTCGACGAACACAACTGACGGAGTCACCACATCGACCTATCAGTTCAGTGCCGATGAGTTGGATGCTCTCAGCTGGAATGCAGCCCGTAGCTATTTAGCGGCTGATACCTTGGCCAGTATGGTTTGGACGGCTGTTCACGTTGAGCCGACCAACCTGCGCACCCTGGAATCAGACCCTGTCACCGTCTCGGTCACCCTCAAGCCAGTCGCAGCAGCGCCCGTCGTGTTGGGCCCGTCATCTTTCTCGATTGACGAGGGTAAGTCTGTCGCACTGAGCCAGTACGCCATAAAGGTGCCGGGCTTCTCCGATGCGGTTGTAAGCCAGTCGGTCAAGGCGACGGTGACCTTGGGGACTGGCGTCCAAATTCAGTACACCAATGGTGCTGGCAACTCCGTCACTGCAACAGGCACGGTCAGTAACCTGACCACTGCCGAGTTGGCCAGCGCCAAGGTCATGGCGGTTGACGCTAATTACTACACAGACGCTACCCACCCTGCGCTGACTTTTAGCATCAGTGCCACCCAGACCCTGGGCACCAGCGTCGCTTCCTCGACTGGTGCTCGATCGGCCAGCGTTACCCTTGAGAACGTTCCAGAAGATGTTGCCGTCAGCCTTTCGACCGGAGCTCAAGGGCTTGCCGGGTCTCATGCTGTTGCTGAAGGGGGTAGTTACAAACTTGCCGCTGGTAGCAGCATCGGTGGAACAGCTGAGGGCGAAACGGCTTTCCTGACCCTGAAGGTTAACAAGGCCATTAGCCTTGCCGAGGTCTCGGGATCCAGTGTTACCAAACTCTCAGCCAGTTCGATTGATGGGGACTACGCGAGTTATTCGATAGACGCCACCAAGTTTGCTGCTGGGTCTTATCAGTTGACTGCGCCATCCGGCACACCGGCGGGCGATTACTCAGTGGAAATCCGGGCGCAGTCTATCGTCAATGCGACTGGTAAGGCTGGCGCCATTGACACCGAGACTTTCACCCTTAGCGTGACGCCGGTGGCCGATCCTCCGGTTATCTCAGTCTCCAAGACCGAGTTGGCGATCACCGAGGACTCATCGGCCAGCTTCAACGTGGTGGCCTACAGCCCAGATGCCAGTGAAAAAGTCCGCCTCTTCATCGAGCTGGTGGACTCCTCTGGCACGGCCCTCACGGGTGACGCCGCGAAGAACTTTGCGCTGTCCCTTGGAGGTAATTCAGGGTCCAGCCTGCAGAAACTCGCCGATGGAAAGTGGGCGCTGGTCACCGCAACCGGCAGCAAGGCCTCGATCCCGCTCACCGTCACGCCGGCCGAGAATTTTGCGAATCTATCAACGGCCCCGAGCACTTTTGATGCTGTCGGCCTGAAGGTGACCGGTCGGTCTGAATTGTCTTATGGCAGTCAGACCATCACCTCAGGTTTGACCACTGTTTCGGGCACTGTCGCCCTGAAGGTCTCTCCGGTGGCCGATGGCCAAGCGATTGCCAGCAGCATCTTTGACGGATTGATTACCGGGTTGCTACCCACCGCTGTGACCAATGCAAATGCTCTGGCCCTGGGCGGTACTGATGGCGCCGGTGTGACTGCCCTCATCAATGGCCTCAAGGCAGCCCAGATTGACCGCGACGGCTCTGAGCTACCTGGCTTGACCATCAAGGTGCCCTCGGCCTGGACGATCTCGTACACGACACAGAGTGGTGTGACAGTCGACACATCGGTCCCCGGCACCTACACGTTTAAGGCTGCTACAACTGCATCTTCACTCGAGGCGGCTTACACAGCACTAGAGTCCGCACTCAAGTCGGTCAGTCTGACGCCGCCCACAGGCACCGGCACTCTGTCTGGATCGACGGCCCCGAGTTTCTCTGCCTTTACCTTTGAGAAGACCTTCCCCGACATTCTGAAGGTCAGTGCGACCAGCGGTGTGACGATCTCTCGAGTCGAGGCCGCTTACACCGAGACCAACGAAGCGATCACAGGCGACGGCCCGATTATTTTTGGTGCGGTCAACGGAAGCCCGGCTAGCTACGAGGTCACTGGTCTTAGCGTATCCGGTTCGACCGGCAGCCTTAGCGCCACACAATTGGCGACTCAGCTCAAGTCGATGCTGACCGTGAATGTCTCGGGTAGCTCGCCATCCTTTGCTTTTGCCTCCCAGCCCACGACCTTTGACTATCTAGCTCAGGGTCAAAGTGTCAACCTGACCTACACGGTGGTGGCCAAGGACGCCTCCGGTGCCGTCATCGGCACAAAAGATCTCGCCCTGTCTGTGGCCGGTACAAACGATGCACCAAGGGTCAGCGCAGATGTGACGGGCAAGGCCACAGAGGATGTGGCTGCCCCCACCAAACTCAAGGCCCTGTTGAACGCCAGCGATGTCGACCATGGCAGCAGCCTGAGCGTTGTTAACCTTCCGACCCCGCTTCCCGCTGGTGTGACTTACAACCAGGTCACCAAAGAATTCTCTCTCGACCCAACCCATTCGGCTTACCAGTCGCTGAAGGCTGGCGCCACCTTACCGGTCGAGATTGTGTATGGGGTGAGCGACGGCACTGCCACCACGGCAGCCAAGGCAGTCTTCACCGTCATCGGCACCAACGACGCCCCGGTGGTGACGGTCGCGTCGGTTACCCAGTCGATCTCCGAGACGAGCGCCGACGACACCCTTAGCCCGATCACAGGCACTGTGTCGGCCAGTGATGTGGATGTTGGAGACACCAAGGTCTTCTCGATTACTGGGCAGACGAGTGTTGGTACGCCGACGCCTGGCTCGGATGCCGAAGGGTTTACCCATTCCAAGGCTGGCAGCTATGGCACGCTGTATCTCAACAGCCAGACTGGTGCCTATAAGTTTGTACCGAACGATTCGGTCATCGAGGGGCTTAGGACGACTGCATCTGAGGCCTTCGCACTCAATGTCACCGACGGCTCTGGCGCCGCGGCCACGCAGACTCTCACCATTTCGATTACTGGTGTCAACGACGCCCCAAGCCTGTCCGCAGTGGTTGGCACGACCTACACGGATACCGCCGGTGCTGATGCGGCTGGATCTTTTGCGGCTTACACGGGCACCTTGGTTGCTGCTGATCGTGATGTCGGTGATACGAAGACCTTCTCCATTGTGGCTGACTCGGGTGTGTCGGCTACAACGGAGGCGGGCTTTGACTTTGCCAAGGTTGGTGAATTCGGCACGCTGTATGTCAACAGTGCGACCGGCTCGTACAAGTATCAGCCGAACCCCACTCTGATCGAGGGGGCCAAGGCCAATACAAGCGACAGCTTCGTGCTGCGTGTCACCGATGCGGCGGGGGCCACAGCCTCTCAGACCCTCTCGATTAACATCGCGGCCACCAACGATTCACCGCAACTGTCTTCTGTTGATGCAGTCAGCTTTACCGATACGGTCGGTGACGATAGCTTCTCAGCCCTATCTGGAACCCTGATTGCTTCTGATCGGGATACGGGCGATTCGAAGACCTTCTCCATTGTGGCTGAGCAGGGTGTCACGGCCACAACGGAGACGGGCTTCAACCTTGCCAAGGTCGGTGAGTTTGGAACGCTTTACCTCAACAGTACGACGGGTGCCTACAAGTACCAGCCCAACGACGCAGCAATCGAGGGCTTAAAGACCAACGACTCCGAGTCGTTTGTTCTGCGAGTCACCGATGGTTCGGGGGCGACCTCTGAGCAGACTCTGACTGTCTCTGTCACTGGTTCTAATGATGTGCCGACCCTGGTTGCTGAGCTTTCTAACCAGCAGGTCATCCCGGGTATTTCATTCACCTATGCCATACCAGAAGGTGCATTTGCGGACCGCGATCTGGGCGACGCGCTGACATATGCAGCTACCCTGGGTAATGGCCAACCGCTGCCCTCGTGGCTGTCGTTCAATGCGGAGACAGGAACCTTCAGTGCCACTCCCACACTAGTGGACCTTGCTGGAACGACTGGTATCGGTGTGAGGGTTACCGCGTCGGACGGCACCGCTGCCGCGACCGATACATTTGTCATTGGTTTCCGCAGCACCAATCTTGCGCCAAGTGGCACTGATGGGACAGCCCAGGTCACGGAAGACACCAGCTACACCCTGTCGGTTGCCGACTTTGGATACAGCGACCCAGACGACGATCCCATTACAGCGGTTCGCATCACCAGCCTGCCATCCCCCGAGGTTGGCCAGCTCGAATTAGACGGTGCCTTACTCTCTGTTGGTCAAGATGGTGCGATTGTGCTGGCCAAGGATATTGCAGCTGGCAAACTCGTGTTTATCCCTGTCTCCAATATCAATGGCAGCGCGCTGACCGGTGCAAGCTTTAAGTTTGCGGTTCAGGATCGTTTTGGTCTTGAGAGTTCCGGCCAGAACACCATCCATTTGGCGATCGCTTCGGTCAACGATGCACCGCAGGCGATCAACGATGTGGCGCAGACTCAGGCTGGATCTGCCATCACCATCGATGTGCTGGCCAACGACGATGACCTAGAGAACGATGATCTGAGCATCAGTTCGGCATCGGTCAACTCAGACCAGGGCACTGTCGAGATCGACGGCAACCAGCTGATATTTACCCCAGCAGAGGGTTTTGTTGGCCAAGCAACCATCACGTACGTTGCGACAGATGGCACCGACGCTAGTAACGTTGCCACTGTCTCGGTTGATGTAAAGGCCAATGACATTTCGGGCAATGTCAGCCTGCAGCAGGTCCTCGATAACTTCGATGAAGACGGCAATCCAAAGGTTCCGTTTAGTGCGGCCTCGCTGGCTCTAAGCCCGACTGACGAACTAAGCTTTGTCGATGCCCAACGCATTGCTGGGCTTGAAGGGCTGGATATTAGCGGTGCCGTCAACCTAGAGGTAACGGGCGCGCAGATTGAGACGCTGAGTGCTTTGGACGCATTCTTGCCCAGCGAGATGGATGTCAATCTCTCGCTGCAGGATGTCGGTGATGCCGATGATGGGACGATCTACCTCAATACCGGATTGGCCGGTCTGGGTGACTTGGCCAGCTTGGGAATCGATCGGATCTATGCCGGTCTTGGTCAGACCGTTACGTTGCTTGGGGGTGGCCTGGCAGGGATTGAGACTGCCTCGCTTGAGGGCATCCCCGACAATTTCTTAGACGGCACCTTTGCGCTGGATCTGAGTGCTGATGCGACTGCTGATGGCACGGTTTACCTGAACACGGGTCTGGCTGGCATGGGTTCGCTGGCTGATCTGGGTATTGATCAGCTGGTGGGCACGGGCATTGAGTCCACGGTGATTGGTGGTGGTCTGAGCGGTCTGGGTGCTGGTGATGTGGCTGGTGGCCTGGGTCTGCCGGACA
>JACCEC011952477.1_pt1 | contig 24969 bp, 30 predicted proteins | sample 7450121 | NCBI WGS metagenome assembly JACCEC01 (sample SAMN15323455, study PRJNA562643) | freshwater metagenome | isolation source: river surface water | place: USA:Blue River Watershed | collected 2017-08-18 | reverse complement strand
GTGGAGTTGACTTCTATAAAGGCATTTGTTAGGATAGCCACACCTTAGTAAAAGAAGGTTTTCTGTAGAAATTGACGATTGGAAGCACATCCCTTGCGGGAACAGCTAACCAATCCTCCTTTTTTTGAGAAAAAACACGATATGGCAAAAACATCAGTAATTGTTCGATCCAAAAAGAAGCCGAAATTCAAGTCGCGCGTAGTTCGACGTTGTTTCCGTTGTGGCCGTAAGCACGGCTACATGAGAGATTTCGATCTTTGCCGTATCTGCTTCCGCGAGTTCGCCAATGAGGGTGTGATTCCTGGAATTAAAAAGTCTTCCTGGTAATATCTTCTTTTCTTATCTACTTCTATGGTTACAGACCCTATTTCAGACCTCATCATACGCATTAAGAACGCGAGCGACGCGAAGAAGCCTTCTGTTGCAGTCACGCACTCAAAGCTCATTGAGAATATCGCCCACGCCCTCAAGAAGAGTGGCTTTATCTCAAGCGTCGAGAAGAACAAGGATACCCATGAGCTTAACCTCGGTATTGTCTACTTCTCCGGTGAGCCCCGTGTACACGGTGTCGAGCGCGTTTCCAAGTCTTCACGCCGCATCTATCAGGGATACAATGATATCCGCATTTTTAGGAGCGGTTTCGGAAACACCTTCCTGTCTACTCCGAAGGGTATCATGATGGACATGGAGGCCAAGAAAAATAAGGTCGGTGGCGAGGTTCTCTTCAAGATCTGGTAATATCAATAACTATCATGTCACGCATTGCAAAAAAGCCAATCGCTATCCCTCCCAAAACCGAAGTTTCATTTTCGGGTGGCGTAATAACAGTCAAAGGACCTCTTGGAACTCTTACCAAGACTATTCGTCCGTATATCAATGTTGCCATCGAGAATGGTGCCATCACTCTTACACCGAATGTTGTGAACCTCCAGTCGCGTGCTCTCTGGGGAACTTACGCATCTCACATCAAGAATATGCTCGCAGGTGTCAGTAAGGTCTATGAGAAGAAGCTTATTGTCGAGGGTATCGGATTCAAGGCTGACGTGAAGGGAAATACACTCGTCCTTGCTCTTGGATTTTCTCATCCAGTCAACATGCCGATTCCAGCTGATCTTAAGGTTACGACTGAGAAGAACAACATCACCGTTTCTGGCATTGATTGCGAGAAGGTTGGCCAGTTTGCCGCTGTTGTCCGTGCTCTCAAGAAGCCAGAGCCGTACCTCGGTAAGGGTATCCGCTATTCTGATGAGGTCATCCGCAGGAAGCAGGGTAAGAAGGCTGCATAATCTCTATATACTACGATGAATACTATCCAGAAAAAGCAAGCAATATTCGCACGACGCAAGTCCCGCATCCGAGCCAAAATCTCGGGTACATCAGAGCGCCCTCGCCTCGCTGTTTTCAAGTCACACAAGTATATCTACGCTCAGATTATTGATGACACCAAGGGTCATACTCTCGCAGCATTCGATTCCCGCTCCTCGAAGGCGAAGACTCCTGTCGAGCGTGCCAAGGAGGTCGGTGTTGAGATTGCCAAGAAGGCGAAGGCTGCTAAGATTGGCAAAGTCGTCTTCGATCGTGGAGGGTATCTTTACACAGGCAAGATCAAGATGGTTGCTGATGCTGCTCGCGAAGGAGGTCTCGAATTCTAATACATTTTAATCAAAACTATGACTGCAAAAGACATACAGACCAATAACGATTCAACCGAGGTGAAGGTACCTGCAACCGGCGTTGATGTCGCGGCTGTCGTCAGTGAGTCAGCAGCTCCTGCTGCAGCTACAGCGAATAAGATCACCCCTGGTCGTCGCATGCGCGGTGATGCACCTCGTCGCGGCCCTTCATCGGCTGGTGGACCTCAGGGTCGTCCTGGACAGCGTGGAGGATCACGAGGTGAGCCTCGCGAGCGTGTGAAGCCAGAGTTTGACTCAAAGATCATCGATATTCGCCGCGTTACTCGTGTTACTTCAGGAGGTCGCCGCATGAACTTCAGCGTTGCTGTTGTTGCAGGTGATCACAAGGGTCGCGTCGGCGTCGGTCTCGGCAAGAGTATCGATACTGCTTCTGCAGTCGAGAAAGCTACCCGTGAGGCAAAGAAGAATCTCATCAAGGTTCCATTGTCAGGTCAAATGACTATTCCTCACGCAGTTGAAGCAAAGTATGCGAGCGCACGCATCATGATTTTCCCTGCTCGCGGTCGCGGTGTCGTGGCAGGTTCATCCGCTCGTGCCGTCATTGAGCTTGCAGGTATCAAGGATGTCTGTGCAAAGTTTCTCTCAGGAAGCAAGAATCGCCTCAACAATGCAAAGGTTGCCATCGAAGCACTCAAGAAGCTTAGCAAGGTATCTCGTGCAACCCTGACTGCTAAGAAGTAAGAACAACTACCATGCAATTCCATCAACTCAAACGAAAGACACCAAATATGAAGCGCATGATTGTCGCTCGTGGCGGCAAGCGCGGTAAGACTTCTGGCCGTGGAGGCAAGGGTCAGTCTGCGCGCGCAGGTAACAAGCGACGTCCAGAATGGCGCGATATCATCAAGAAGCTCCCGAAGCTTCGTGGTCGCGGCGTCAATCAGAACAAGCCTGTCTCTGACAAGTATGTTGTTGTTAACATCGCAGTCCTCGAAGGTGCATTCAGCTCAAATGAGTCAATCACCCCAACCATTCTCGTTGAGAAGGGGGTAGTATCTACATGGTCAGGAAATATTCCTGCTATCAAGATTCTCGGAGATGGAGATGTCACCAAGGCATTCAAGATCTCAGGATGCGCAGTCTCTGCGTCAGCAAAAGAGAAGATTGAGAAAGCTGGCGGTACAGTCACCGCATTACCTTCACGTGTTGTTGCCAAGAACAGGGGACCCTCGTCTCCGTCAGATGTGAACACTGCTCCAGTTAAGGACGCAAAGCCTGCCAAGAAAGCAGTAGCTCCCAAGAAAGAGAAAGCTGATGCGCCGAAGATTGAAAAGAAGCCTAAGGCCGACAAAAAGCCGGCAGCACAGAAGGAGTAGTACAGAATTCCCGCATATGCGGGAATTCGAGTTTGACTAAAGGCCTCCTGTACAGGATATACTAGGGGAGTAATCATTATACGAATCATGAAAAACATCTCAGAGAAAATACTCGTTGCAATCAAGGATCCGATGCTCCGCAAGAGGGTAGGGTTCACCGTGCTCGCGCTCGTCCTTTTCCGCGCACTCGCTACGATTCCTATTCCTGGAGTCAATGCAGAAAATCTCTCTCAACTCCTCGGTTCAAGCCAGTTTTTCGGTTTCTTGAATATCTTCTCCGGAGGTGGTCTTTCAAACCTTTCGATTGTTATGCTTGGTGTGGGACCATTCATCACCGCTACTATCGTTATTCAGCTCCTCACCATGATGTTCCCGAAGTGGAAGGCGCTCATGCATGAAGAGGGTGACGCAGGTCGCCTCAAGCTCTCGACTTATTCTCGCTATCTTGCGATCCCTCTCGCAATAGTTTCGGCTATAGGATTCCTCTCGCTCCTCCAGAGCCAGAATGTTCTCCCGTCTCTCGGCGTGTTTTCATTTATCCTCAATGTCCTTGCTATCACCGCAGGCTCGACGCTTCTTATGTGGATCGGGGAGCTCATCTCTGAGTTCGGCATCGGCAATGGCGTATCCCTCATTATTTTTGCAGGTATCGTTTCGGCACTCCCGAGCAGGGCTCAGCAATTTGTTGCAGGTTATGATGCGGCAAACATCCCAGTCTATATCGCCGCTGTCGTGATTGCGCTCGTCGTCATCGCTGGAGTTGTCTTCATCACGGAGGCAGAGCGTTCCGTTCCAGTTACCTATGCCAAGCAGGTTCGTGGCAACAAGGTCTACGGTGGTGCGTCAACGTATCTTCCGCTTCGCCTCAACCAGGCTGGTGTGATCCCCATCATCTTCGCACTCTCAATCCTCCTGTTCCCTCAGATTATCTCCAACTTCCTCTCGCATGTCTCCAATACGACCATCGCGAGCTGGGCAACTTCATTCACGCTCTTCTTCAATAACCCATGGGTATACGGAAGCTTCTACTTCATTCTTGTCGTGGCATTCACGTACTTCTATACCGCAGTTACGTTCGATCCCAAGCAGATATCTGAGAATCTCCAGCGCTCAGGTGCATTCATTCCTGGTGTTCGTCCTGGCGACCATACACGTGACCACCTCGCGAATATCGTGACCCGCATCACGCTCGTCGGTGCGCTCTTCCTCGGCATCATCGCTGTGCTCCCGCTTGCGATGCAGGCATTCACAGCCAACAAATCTCTTGCCATCGGCGGTACAGCGCTCCTCATCGTCGTCTCAGTGGTTCTCGATCTTCTCAAGAAGGTTGATGCGCAGGTGAGTATGAGGGAGTATTAGGATAAGGTCAAAGTTCAAATATCAAATATCAAAAAGGGCAGGAAACTGCTCTTTTTTGATGGGTTGAGAATGTGTGAAATAGGGCTTGTTTTGAGCCAAACTATGGCGTATTGACTTATACATACTATATATGGTATAATAGTAACAGTAGTAAAGGGTGTTCTTTTACAACTGTAGTCACAGGTTTGTGGCTAGAAACATCAACAAATCGCACGCAAGTGCAAAGGAAAGGATTCGGTTATGATTCAACGAATCAAAGGATATGTCGTGGCTTACGACAACAAGTCCGGCAAACTAGTGTGGGTTGTGAAGGTCAAAGACCCAAGCAGCACGCACAACGATCAGAAGTTCGAGGTTGCATCACTGCACCCTGGGACCATGCTCGAAAAGCCGGGTATCGATGTCACCTTCAGGGTTCAGGACTTTGGTTCTGGACAGGAAAAGGTTTTGAAGGCCGTCGACGTTAGTATCGGGAAAACAGATCCCGAAGCCAAACCGCTCATGGAGCGTAACTCCCAAAGCTTGAACTTTGTGTTCACGCTGGAAGAGGGTAAGCTGGTGGTTTGGTCGTCCGAATGCTCGTCTGTCGAAGAAGCGCAAAAAACGTATCTGGATATGCATCAGCAAGATGCCGTTCTCGGTCTCGTCAAGGTTACTCCTAACTCCGTGCTCGCGCACGGCGGAGCGATCAGTGATGAGGAAGCTGTCGCCGGTTTGGCGACAGTGAGGGGAATGGTTGGGCTTGATGCAATCCGGGATGTCTTGTGCGCAATCGCGGCAGAGGCGTTCGAACTTGGTAAACGTCAACAACAACTCAAAACCGAAAACTGAAAGGTAAAAAATGAAAGTATATGTCAAAGATGGTGGCAAAGATCGGCCAGTCTATCACGTTCCCGATTGGATGAAGCGTCTAATCGAAATAATGCTGACTAACAGTCTCGCTCGACAGCTTTCAAACGCTGAAGACGAAGGACTGGATGAAACCGGCATGCGTCGGTATAGCTTCGAAGTGACTGAAGGAAACTGCACACACTGGGAACAGTCCCGAGAAAAGGAGGTTGTCTTCCTGACATGTAAACCTGAGGAAGTTGAGCGGGTTATCAACCAGTCGGTAGACCTGCTCGGTCTCGATCTTCTCCAACTTGTCCAGGAGTATGCACATGAACGTGATGGTCGAGAGGCGTTACCAATCCATTCTTGCATCATTCAGGTGATGTTGGCATTGGCCATTAAAAAGCGGATGGAACGATCGCCTCGGACAGTCATTCATGTTGTCCATGGTGATTATCTCCTTGTCGGCAGGTTTCCATTTGGAGCGAAAGTAGATATACACGGCAACGTGGATACTATTGAAGGTTCAACGGGAACATACTTGACGGTCAGGGGAAATGTTAACCATCTCGGCTGTGGACCTTTCTGGTCTATTGCCCCCATGGACGGTACCGAAGAAGGTGTCCTTGTGATTGAGGGCGACCTTGAGGGGTACAAGTGCTCGATCGAGAACAAGAAGCTGGAAATCAGGATTATGGGTTCAGTTACCACAAAAGGAATGTTCTTGCTTGGTTCGAACTTCAAGGAAATGACGATCCACGGCGACGTGAGTGCAAACTCACCCTTTCCCGGATTATTTAGCGGAACAGTTGTTGTTCTTGGCGATATCCACAACATGGCTTGGGCTACTCCCCAACGCTGGAGTAACACTTCTGCTGCGACTTATGGACATGGCAACATTTTTCATAAGGATCGGCAGATTGTTTCCAACGGCCAACTGACTACAGGTTGATAGTGGCACAACGCCACAAAGAGCCGAAATGCTCACAACAAAAACTTCTAACCCCGCAGGATTCATTCCGGCGGGGTTTTAACTTGTCTAGAAATACTAAAACTAATGTCATAATCCAGTTGACTCCGCCCTCTATTTCTGATACCCTGTACTTTACCTATGTCAATCAAAACCACGGCCAATAAGGCCATCGAATCTATGTTCTCCGCAGGAGCCCACTTCGGCCTCGGACGTTCACGCCGCCATCCTACGGTTGCACCGTATATTTTCGGCACCAAGAACTCTACTGATATCTTCGATCTTGAGAAGACCAATGAGTCTCTTGAGAAGGCAAAGGCCGTCATTGCTGCACTCGGCAAAGAAGGTAAGACTATTCTCTTTGTTGGAGGCAAGAAGGAGGCTTCGATGTCTATCAAGAACGCGGCTCAGTCCATCAACATGCCGTACGTCGAGGGTCGCTGGATCGGTGGAACTCTCTCCAACTTCGGCCAGATCAGGAAGCGCATCGACCGTTACGAGAAGCTCATCTCAGATCGTGAGAAGGGTGAGCTTGCAAAATACACCAAGCGCGAGCGCATGCTCATAGACAAGGAGATTGCATCACTCGAGAAGATGTTCCTCGGAATCGTATCTCTCAAGAAGACCCCGGACGCTATTTTCATGATTGATCCACGTCGCGAAAAGAATGCTCTCAAAGAAGCTCTTGATATGAATGTTCCGGTCATTGCCCTTGCAGGTTCTGATTGTGATATCACCGAGGTTGCGCACCCGATCATCGGTAACGATGCATCAAGGTCGAGCATCCAGTTCTTCGTCGACGAGGTTACCAAGGCATATCAGAACGGAAAGGTCGCCAAGAATTAAATGGCGAAGATCGGGCATTGAAGCATATTCAATTTCCGGTGTTCACCATTCAATTCCATGTTAAGCCCATTCTTCCTCTGGAAATCCGATAGAAACGCAGTATCGAAGAAACCACCCGGCTCCTCCGATATTTCGGCGTTGAAAGAGAAACAAGTGTCGTTATCCAAGAAGATGAGTGTACCCCCAGAACCTATAATCACTAATAAAAGCAAAACCATGTCAACCATCACCACAGAACAAGTCAAGAATCTCCGCGATCAGACCGGTATCTCGGTCATGCAGTGTAAGAAGGCTCTCGAAGAGGCTGGCGGTGATATGGAGAAGGCTCGTGTCATCCTTCAGAAGAAGAGTGGCGAACTTTCTGCCAAGAAGAGCGATCGTACGTTCGGCGCAGGTACCATCCAGGCCTATATCCATGCCAACGGCAGTGTTGGTGCTATCGTCGAGCTCAATTGCGAGACTGACTTCGTTGCTAACAATGAGGAATTCAAGACTATCGCTCGTGATATTGCTATGCACGTGACTGCTACCAACCCCAAGTTTGTCAGCAAGTCTGATATCAAGGAGGAGGACATGAAGATTGCCCGTTCTGTGTTTGAGGAAGAGGTCAAGGACAAGCCGGCAGCCATGAAAGACAAGATCCTCCAGGGCAAGCTCGATACCTATTTCGCTGAAATGGTGCTTCTCGATCAGCCATTTATCAAGAATCCTGATGTTACTATCCAGGGCCTCCTTGATGGTGCCGTCCAGAAGTTTGGTGAGAAGACTGCGCTTGCCCGTTTCAAGAGATTCAAGGTTCTCGAGAACTAATGTACACTCTCATCTCCATATTTTACGTGTCGTTCTTCGGCATCATCCTGATGCTCGTTTTGAAGCGTAGGGAGGTGAAGACTGGTCATCCGAGCATCATCTCACGGCTCGGTAGAGGGACAGACAGATTCTTCCACACGGTCTTTGCAAGCGCTCGTACATTTGTGTCATACATCAACAAACATACATTCATCGCGCTTGGGCACTGGATTGCATTCCACATTCTCGTTCATGTACGCAAAGTATATGTGGAGATCAAGGCATCATTCCTCGCCAATCCTCACGGTAAGCGCATGATGGATGCTGTCCGTGGTCGTGGCGAAATCAAGAAGGAGGGAGCCTCTTTCTATCTACGCCGCATTTCGGATAAGTAGAGAGTTTTCAGTTAAAAGTTTACAATGAAAAATTAAAACGCAATCAGTGGGCGTTTTTTGTTTGCTAAAATGTCAAATAATTGATACGCTGTCATGGTTGTATTGTGATATAACTTTTCACTTTACTTACACTGTAAATTTTTAATTAGTTTTTGCCACCTTAGCTCAGTTGGTAGAGCACCCGTTTTGTAAACGGGATCGCGTCAGTTCGAATCTGACAGGTGGCTCAGTTTCTTACCTATTAGTAGCTCGTTAAAATATATATGCCATATGACTAGAAAATGCACCTATTGTCGCACTATTTTGAGGAGTAGGTATAAAATAAAATTCTGCTCAAATAAGTGTCAAGCGATGATGAAGCATCAGCAAACATTGGATGAATGGAAAAATGGCATTAAAAGCGGAACGGTGGGGGTTCAGTCTAGAATTATTTCTTCGTCGCTTCGTAGATACTTATTTGAAAAATATGGACATAAATGCTCTAGATGCGGATGGAATGAAGTGAATATCTATAGCGGCAAGGTACCTCTCGAGATAGACCATATCGATGGAAATTCTGAGAATAATTCAGAACACAATCTCAGGCTTCTTTGTCCTAATTGCCATTCACTAACTCCATATTTTAGGAATCTAAATAGGGGAAGGGGGCGAAAATGGAGGATGGACAAATACAATAGAAATAGGGTTGCACTTTAGAATTTTATTGTTTCAGTTCGCATTATATATTGAATTTTGATAGAGTTTGCCTACTTCAATAGATAGAATCAATGAATACGACCGAAGCAACAAACTATAAGATAGGCCGAGCTGATGAATTGCAGGGCCGCGACAGGGTCGTATATCGCCTGATTGAAATGCTTCCAGGTCTGCTTGCATGGGGCACTATCATCGGAGCAATCGCAGCATCCTACTATATACCCTATTACGCCGCGATTTTCATCATTGCATTCGATGCATACTGGTTTCTCAAGACGAGCTTCCTCTCCATTCATCTTCGCAAGAATTGGAAACGCACACGAATTGCCCTTGCTACTGATTGGAATCGCGAGCTCGCGACCCTGCCGGACAATGACCTCTATCATCTTGTCATACTTCCGTTCTACAAAGAGGGATATGGCGTCATCAGCAAGAGTCTCGAAGCAATTGTTCGTTCGAATACGGATTTGTCTCGCATGATTGTGGTGCTTGCCGCTGAAGAACGAGCGGGAGCGCATGCGCATGAGTGTATCGAGCGCGCTCGAGCAGAGTACGCCTCGAAGTTTGGCCATTTCCTCGCGACATTCCATCCTGAGGGTGTCCCTGGAGAGATGGCGGGCAAGGGATCGAATATCTCATATGCGAGCGAGCGTGCCCGTATTGAGATTCTAGACGCAAACAAAATCTCGTATTCGCGCGTAGTCGTCTCAGCTTTCGATATTGATACGGTCGTGTACCCGCGCTACTTCTCATGCCTCTCATGGCATGTACTCACACACCCGCGTCCGTTGCGCGCCTCATTCCAGCCAGTGCCTCTCTATAACAATAATATATGGGATGCACCAGCGCTCTCTCGTGTAGTCGCATTTTCAGGAACATTCTGGCAAATGGTCCAACAGGAGCGTCCTGAGCGTCTCGCAACATTCTCTTCGCATGCCATCGTATTTCAGACGCTCTATGAAGTTGGATATTGGCAGAAGAACATGGTGTCAGAAGATTCTCGCATCTTCTGGAATTGCTTCATGCACTTCAAAGGTGACTACGAAGTTGTTCCGATGGCATATCCTGTCTCAATGGATGCCAACCTCGCACCGTCGTTCTGGGTAACTCTCAAGAATATATATCTCCAACAGCGCCGTTGGTCATGGGGTGTCGAGAATGTGCCGTACATTCTTTTCAACTTCTTGAAGCGTCGAGAGATTCCTTGGAAGACCAAGCTTCGCATGTCGTGGATACAGCTCGAAGGTTTCTGGTCGCTCGCTACCAACCCAATTCTCATCTTCTTGCTCGGCTGGTTGCCGGCCATCATTGGTAGGGGAGGATTTTCGTCACTCGTCCTTGCGTACAATCTGCCGGTCATCACCCGCGATATCATGATCGTGACGATGTTCGGTCTTGTCATCTCCGCATATATTGCCATGACCCTTCTACCACCGATGCCACTCCACATACCGAAGCGCAGGAAGCTTGCGATGGTGCTTCAGTGGATCTTTGTTCCTATCACAATCACTATTTTCGGAGCATTTCCGGCTCTCGATGCTCAGACAAGGCTGCTTCTCGGACGCTATATGGGATTCTGGGTGACCCCGAAGCATCGGGCCTAAGCTTGGCGTGATGTGAAGTGTATGAGGTCACTTTTTCCCTCATCTATGCTAGAATCCGCGATATGGAATCACTCAAGCCGATGTCCCGCCGTACGCGCTTTACGCTCGCTTTGACAGCCTTTTTGGCATTCGTGGTGATGGTACCTGCGCTTGTCCTCTATGCGAGCGGATATAGGTTTTCGACTGTACAAGGTGAATCAGGCTTCTTGCCGCTCGGAGCTCTTTCGATCGCTGTTCCTGATCGTGAAGCTACGCTTTTTGTCGATGGGGTAGCTATCGAGGAGCCTGGATTGTTTGCAGATTCGTTCTTTTTGCGCAACATCGTTCCTGGACCGCACACTCTCGATATTATCGCAAGTGGTACTATCCCATGGCATCGCGAAGTGTATGTTATGCCGACCAAGGTTTCCTATGCATTTCCGTTCATCCTCGCCCAAGATTCTGTAGCGACTCGCGTAACCACTGCATCGTCAACATATTCGAGTGTGTCCAAAGCATTCGCGTCGTCGAGTCCGATGGATCTTGCGACGTCGAGCATCTCTGCTCGTATCCGTGGTAATGTTGCAGTGTGGGTTGAGGATGGACATACGATCCTCGTCGAGTGGCGTGGGTATTTATCAGAAACACCGTATTTCTTCTGTTCTGTTGTCGATGCGCGTGAGCTTTGTTTGAATCAGATATTTATTCCTATCAAGGCGAAGGTTGTGGATATGGATTTCTTCCCAGGTCGCGAAGATGTACTCATGGTGACGACGGACCAGGGTCTTTTTGCACTCGAGATGGACGGGCGCACAGAACGGGCCCTACTGCCTCTATATGCAGGTCAGAAAGTGGCAAGCCTCATAGATAGCGGACGTATATATGTGAAGGATTCTAAGGGCATTTTTGAGGTTTTGGCAGGGTATTAGCACTGATATCTCGCGCTCGCCATGGCAAAAAAGCCCTATTTTTGTTAGAGTATCACGCATGAGAAGGCATATCGTCATCACAGATCAGCAAGAAAAGGATACTCTTGCACGGCTCGAAAAGCTGAATGATTTCAAGAGTCTTCGTATCAAGAAGCTCCTCGCACTTCCTGATCTCACCAAGAAGGCCAATTCGCCAGTCAAGATACTTTTCGATCAGATTTTATCCCTCCCTCGATTCAAGGATTTTGATATTGTTGAGTTTCCAAAAATTATTAACGTTGATCAGAATTTCAATTTACTGAATACTCCAGCCGATCACCCGAGTAGGAGAGAGACTGACACCTACTATACCGATAGTGATCACATGCTCCGCACGCAGATGACCGCATTTTGGTCGTTCTACCTCAAGGACCCCGAAGTTCGTTCACGACTTGAGACCGAAGGCGAGATTGCGGCACTTGCTCCAGGAATTGTTTTTCGTAAGGATGAAATCGATCGTCATCATTTCCCTGCATTCCATCAGATCGATGGCCTCTATATCTGTAAGAAGTCCAAGAAATCAATCACGCAATCTGACCTCAAGGAGGTGCAAGTTGATCTTGCGAAGGGTATTTTCGGCGCTGATATTGAGTATCAATTCCTCGAAGACAATTTCCCGTACACAGTCGAGAGTCTTGAGATGGATATCATGTTCAATGGCAATTGGCTCGAAGTGAATGGGGCAGGACTCGTCAATCCCGTCGTGCTTCGCAACTTTGGTCTCGATCCTGAAATTTACAATGGTTGGGCATTCGGCTTCGGCGAACGTCTCGCAATGATCAAGATGGCTATCCCTGATATTCGCATCCTCTGGTCCGAAGATCCTCGCATCACCTCACAATTCAAGGACATCAACAGTGTATTCAAGGAAGTCAGTAAGTATCCGCCGGTCGTACGCGATATATCTTTTGTTGTAGACAAGAGCGTCAGCCTCAATACATATTTTGAGGTAGTGCGCGATGTTGCTGGTGACCTGATCGAAGAGTTCAAGCTCATCGATACCTTCGAAAGCGCGAAGAAGTTTGGTGAGGGGAAGGTGAGCTACACATTCCGCATCGTATATCGCTCGCTCGAGCGTACGCTTACCAACGAAGAGGTGAACGCAATCCATGAAAAGATTCGTGCCAAGACAGAGGTGGAATTCAAGGCGATGCTGAGATAAAAGAGAACCCGCCGGTAAGGGCGGGTTTTTGTTTCAGAAGGCGAGAGCGAGCTCGTCTATGCCGAGTATGACGGTGAATGTTCTGCGGGGGCCTTTTTCTGCCCAGAATCGGTAGGTGATCGATTTTCGATCTCTCATTATCTCGACCTCTCCGAGACTGAAGTGAAGTATGGACAAACGTTTTTGTCGAGCGAGGAAAATCTTGAATTGAACGTCCTCGACTGAGTTCTTGTGTGGCCTAAGTTCCAGCACTTTGACTACGTGCATCAATTTCCCTCTTTTGCCGAAGTACGCAATTCCATCATTAAGTAGTGAATCTCTTGAGATTTCAAACTGCTTCATGTACACCTCCTACATACAATTCTCGCTCAACGGGTCGTAAATAGCAATCCACAATATGAGGACATATCGCGATGACCCTGTGAAGTTGTGCGGGTGCCTACGGTTGATATAATTCTTGCATCTTCAACACTTTAAAGTCGCCGCATCATTTCGCCACTCTCCAGAAATGCGGACATCGGGATTGATTAGTAGGGATCGTATAATAATTTTTTGTATGTCAAATATGGTTATTTCACCGTCCCAGTCGCATAGAGATGAATATACTAGTGATGGTTTCAAAAAAGTCTTCAGGCAGGTTGATTCACTATCTAAGAAAGTCGATGAAGGATTCGATACCGCTTTCAGGCATATGGATACCATAGAATCTAGTATGAATATGAGGTTCGATACTCTTGAAGGTCGATTTGATAAATTAGAGAAAATGTTTGGTGATATGTCTTCACAAATTATCTTGCTTACCAAGTCTATTAATAGATTAACTCCAATTATTTATAAAAAATAAAAAGAAGATTGAACATAGTGCTATTGAACCGACAGACTGGGATGATATGGATGTTAAGATGGTCCGAAGCGGGCCCTCGTTTGCCGATAAAAATTTTCTGAAGGAGGATCCGCGTTTTACCGAGGAGGCCATGGAAAAACGTTCACAAGCACGATCCTTAGCGCTGTACGAGAGAGTCAAAAAGGAGCTGTTGGAAAAATTCGGGAAATAAAATCCCTCCCGAGCCGTGTGGCAGGGGAGGGTGGAAAGGTCAGTCAATTATTCTGGAAACGCGTCGGCGGCGTCGAGAAGAGGTCGCCAGTCCAGTGGTATATTCGTGAATGTTGTCTGGAGCAGTTTGATGAATTCTGGAAGTCCGCTATGGACTAGGTGTACATGTACTGCGGAGCAGTTTTTGCTTCCGTTGGAAACATATACAGTGTTTTTACAGCCATGCATCAGTAAATGGCACATAACCAATACTCCTGGTTGATCACTGTTCGTGATTTCCCACTGCGTCCCTAAAACTGATCGTTCACTGGTAACACGCTTTACTTCACCGAATTTATCGAGCATGTGACACCAGATGGGGTGGAGATTTATTTTCACAATCTGATCAATCTCCTTCCGCATCCGGTCGATGTTCGCTGAACCGCGGAGTAGTTTTTGCACGATTTCCTTGCTGTCTACTTCATTCTTCATAACCATTCCTTATCTCTAAGAACCCTCTCGGGTGGTTTTGTGGCATCTCTGCCGTAATGCTAGCTGACTTGGCCGAAGGTTTCGTCATAGCGGAGAATGGCCCACCATTGAGCCGCTTTCTGCCATGACGAAAATATCCAATTTTCAAGCTTTCTTTGTATATTATATCACATTTTATGTATGAAAGTCAATATGCTGCACATGGTCAAAAATGGTATACTAGAAGGGTCAAAAAACCCTTACCAATCCTTGCTATTACTCTGAAATCATGGCCTCCGAAAAAGACCCCAAAAAGACCAAGAAAGACAGCTACGGTGCTGATTCGATTCAAGTCCTCGAAGGTCTTGAGCCAGTCCGCAAGCGTCCTGGTATGTACATCGGTACGACTGGTCCGGATGGTCTTCATCACCTCATTACTGAGATTTTCGACAACTCGCGTGACGAGGCTATGGGGGGTCATGCCAATGATATCGAGATCGCACTCCTTCCAGGCAATCGCGTACGCGTCGTGGATAACGGTCGCGGTATCCCTGTTGATATACATCCCAAGACCAAGGTTTCTGCACTTGAGATGGTCATGACCGTTCTTCATGCGGGAGGTAAATTTGGTGGAGAGGATAGCGGATACAAGGTGTCAGGTGGTCTTCACGGTGTGGGTGCTTCAGTTGTGAATGCGCTTTCAACCTATACCAAGGTGCTTGTTCACAAGGCTGGTGAAGGTATCTACATGCAGGAATATAACATCGGCAAGCGCAAAGCAGCCGTCAAGAAGATTGGTTCCACCAAGCTCCATGGAACAATCGTCATGTTTGAGCCGGATCCAACAATTTTCAAAGAGGGCATTGTCTTTGACTTCAACCGTGTCGTCAACCACATGCGCCAGCAGGCGTATCTCGTGCGCGGACTTCGTATCAGTGTCATCGATGCGCGCGAGCAGCGTGATGGATTCGGTTCTGATGACAACGAACTTTTCTATCTTCGCGACACAGGAGTTGATGCCCCGTCATTTACGTTCTACTTCGAGGGAGGTCTCGTGTCGCTGATCAAATTCACCAACCAGACCTACAAGCCGCTTCATAAGAATATTTTCTATGTTGAGAAGAAGGTCGAAGGCGTCGAGTCTGTTGAAGTTGCGTTGCAGTATTCGGATGATGTGTCTTCACGCATCATGGCGTTCGCCAATAACATCAGTAACCCAGAAGGTGGTACGCATGTGACGGGATTCAAGACTGCGCTGACGCGTACACTCAACACCTATGCCAAGAATAACAATATGGCAAAAGGAGAGAGTGATTCATTTACAGGTGATGATGCACTTGAGGGTCTCACAGCGGTTGTCTCAGTGAAGCTTCGTGAGATCCAGTTCGAAGGTCAGACCAAGGCCAAGCTCGGTTCTACTGAGGCTCAGGGAGCTACAGCGACTGTGTTTTCTGAAGCCTTTGCAGCGTTTCTCGAAGAGAATCCTGACGATGCGCGCGCTATCGTGAACAAGGTTATTCTCGCTATGAAAGCACGTAAGGCCGCAAAAGCTGCCAAGGATAGTGTGCTTCGCAAAGGGGCGCTCGAGGGCATGACACTCCCAGGAAAGCTTGCAGACTGTCAGTCCAATGACCCTTCAGACTCTGAAATATTCATTGTGGAGGGAGACTCGGCAGGAGGTACTGCGAAGCAGGGCAGAGATCGTCGTACTCAGGCTATTCTCCCCCTCCGTGGAAAAATTCTTAACATTGAGCGTGCTCGCCTCGATCGCATGCTTGGCTCTGAGCAGATCAAAAACCTTGTTTTGGCGTTCGGTACTGCTATCGGCGATACATTCGATATCTCCAAGCTTCGCTATCACAAGATCATCCTCGCGACCGATGCTGACGTGGACGGTGCGCATATTCGCACACTCATTTTGACACTCTTGTATCGTTATTTCCGCCCGCTCATCGACAACGGATACGTCTATATCGCTCAGCCGCCGCTTTATAAGGTTAAGCGCGGAAAGGAGATTTTGTATTTTTATAGTGACGAAGAGAAGATCAAGGCTCTCGGAAAGGATGCGGAGAAACATATTGAGCAAGCGGGACCAGAATTTGATCAACAGGATGCAGCTGCTCGTGCAGAGCTTCTCGAGCGTGCAGGTACAGATGCAGATCCAGAAGGTTTTGAATTGGAGGCAGGGAGTAAGGATCAGGGAGGGAAGATTGCAAAGATTTCAATACAGCGCTACAAGGGTCTTGGAGAGATGAACCATGATGAGCTCTGGGAGACGACTATGGATCCGGCACGCCGCATTTTGCGCCAAGTGACTGTTGAGGATGCTCAGGATGCTGACAAGGTCTTCGATATGCTTATGGGTGACGATGTTCCAGCGAGAAAGTCATTTATCCAGTCGAATGCAAAGCACGCGACGTTGGATATCTAAGGTGTTTGAGAGGTGAATAGGAAAAGAATGCAAGGGTGGGGAGGGGACAGTGCTCCAGAAGTCCTCAATAATTTGTATATACAAAATACATACGTTGTATTGTTTTTTGATACACAGAGTACGTACAGTGTATATATCAGAATTTGTACCAGGAAAAGGTAGTGTGTCCCCCTCCATGGCACCCGCTTACTACATTAAAAACTCGCCCTACATAACTTGGTATCCAATTTTCCTTTTTGTTGTGACAATAATTTCTCAATCACTACTTATTTTATCAGTATTAAATATCTATTAACCATGAATACAACAGAACCCACCAAGAAGTCACCCATATACCAGAAGCAAAAAACAAGCCGCACACTCGTGGTGCGACTTACAGATTCACAGTATGAAGCAATCTTGAATCTTCAAAAAGCATTTGGCGACGTAACAGCCGCAGCCGTCATCAGGCACGCCATACATCAGCTATCTGAAAGTATTAAGGACTAAACTAAACCGTCTTGACCTTGAGCTTCGACTGCCTCCTCTTGTCGAGCTTCGGTAGCTTCAAAATGAGCAAACCATGCTTCTCAACAGCCTCAGCTTCGTCGACATCAATCTCCTCGGGGAGCTCGATGGTGCGAGAGAACGATCCCCAATACAATTCACGGAAGAAATAGTCATCATCATTTGCGACACGCTCTTCCTCACGTGTACCACGCACCGTAACTTGGTCGCGAGTGATAGAGACATCGAGATCTTCGGGGCGAACGCCTGCAATCATAGCCTTCACGACAATCATATCAGAAGTTTGGTAAACATCGACAGTGAGTTCGGCATCCTTGTCAGCCTCTTCTTCTATCCAAGAAGACTCATCGGAACCTCTTTTGACAGATTTGCTACTAGTTGGCTGCTCAGCCTCCTCGTCCATACGGACGGTTCCCGTGAGTCTCTCAAAAAATGATCTCTTGTGTTTGGACATAATAGAAGATAGTAGGGTCTAGTAAGGATTTGAGTATATTATAGTGCTAACCCGATAAAATGGGAAGATTGATAAACCTTGCTATGCTGTGTATAACCAAAGTATAACCCAAAATAACTACCACAATTTCGGCCTTACAAGCTTTATCTCCTCGAAGAGCACGATCAGGATCACTACGGCACCCCATACCCATGCAAATGTACGGAGTGTATCCATAGAATCAGCGTTGATGATAGAAAGATTGAACGCCGCATGGATGCTACCGGCGATAGCTATGCCGACGATCGCTGCGCTGATCTTGGCGAGAGTGCCCTTGTAGAAGACATAGCCGATAGTGAAGCCTACAGATGCAGAACTTACGATATGGAGAAGGGTGGCACCAATGAAACGCATATTTCCACTCACGATTGCACGAGCGACCTCACCACTGGAGAGGGGATCCATGATGAAGAATGCGTTCTCGAGTGCTGCAAATCCGATAGCAGCGACGATACAGTAAATCATGGCGTCTATAGGCTCATCGTTGGCTCGTGCACGAAGAGCTATCACAGCCACGACAACAAATTTGGCAATCTCCTCGACGAATGCCCAGAGAGTGTATTGGATAGTTGGCTCTGTATATATGCTGGCAATCCAACGTTCGCCTATGATAGCGAGAGCAACAGCGACCATGCCACCGAAGAATGTGAAGATGAGTAAAGAACGTGGTTCAGGCTGAAGCCGGTCCTCGCGGAGCCAGAACCATAGCCATATAAGGGAGGGGAGGATGCCAGAGAGGAATGAATAGAGTACAGCTGGTGCGGACATATGCTCTAAGTATATCAAATACCCCGTGCTCGACACAGGGATAGCGTGTATAGCTGTTTAGGTAAATAAAAAAGGCGGTCCACGAGGACCGCCTGTAACATGTCGCGCACACGGTGAGGCGACATATTTCGTTAGAAGGGAACTATAGCATAGATTGACAAAATTGCAAGCTCCTGCTATAAAGAGTATAGATTGGTTCTGTGGTGTAAAGACATGATTGATATAGACGGCTCTACTGAGCTGTCGGTTGTGTCTGTGCGCTACTCTGACATACAGGAAATAAAAATGAAGAAACACAAACTATTGGCGATCGTTTTGACTGCAAGTCTTGCGATTATCCTCGGTAACCGCGCATCTGCGCAGGTTGCGACGAATGTTGATTGGTATATTTTGCCGACGACCCTTCCGGATACGATTCACGTCGAGTTCGGTACGGCTCGTGATAACTGGCTTGTGCCGCTGTCGATGGGTGTGAGCCCGACGACTGGTAGCCGTATCGGCAATGTTACGGCAATCGAAGTTCGTGATGTGTTCGAGGTTCCGGATATGTGTGTTTGCACGAATGCTGGCCTTAAGCTATGGCGCGGGGTGTTCAACCCATCTTCGCCCTATGCGACGATGACCGGTTCTCGCATTTATGGCACTGCCTACGGGATTCCCCGAGGCGGTCAAATGAACATGAGTGGAGTGTCTCAGCGTACATTGTGCGACAAGGTCCCTCTGTTGAACAATCAGTCATCGTTCTCGTTGCTGTCATACAGCGTAAGTCGTATCGGTATTCTAAAGGGCGCTGATGGTAAGCTGTTTACGACTGATGATACATACCTCAAGAATGGCGAACCGGGAACTAACATGGTTGACGCTGTCTTGATCATTGGTTCTCGTCTGGGCGCAGTTGCGAATAGTCAGACGGACATTGATGCAATCAATAATTTGGTTACGACAAACGGTGCGAATGTTACGTTCGAATACTACTTCAATGGAACATTCAAGGGAGCCAAATCAGTTGCACTTTATCCAACTGGTGGCGTGCCAAGTAGCATGAATCGTTTTGCACACTTCTTCACTCCAGAGGGAATCTTGTTCTCGTTGGTTGGGCCTCCGAATTCTGGTCCACTTGGAATACAGTCGACGCGTCGTCTCGACGGCGCCTGGGTGTACACTACTATGACTGGTTCAGAAGGAAGCTCAGTCCTCTTCAAGTTCACGGGTAATCCCACGAACGACATGGGTTTCGTCAGGATCAAGTGATCATTTGCACGTTCAAGGCTCGGGAAATCATTAGATTTTCCGGGCCTTTTAAATACCCAGTATATCAATAAATACTTGACAAATAGCTAACAATTTGTTAGGGTGCAAATCTACTCAGACAAATCAGTCTGGCGATTATTATGATTAAAAACACTATGAAAAACATTATTTTTACATTCGTTTTCGTTGCAGGTATCCTCTTTGTGGGAGCTTTGCAGACTCAGGCAGAGGTCATCTCCAATGTTTCGACTGATGCAGATCAGGATGCCGTTGTGGCAGCAGTTGACGTCATATCTGACACATCATCTGATACAGATCAGGACGGTGCAGCAGGAGTAGCCTCCGATTCATCTGCCGATCTCGATCAGGATGGTTCAGCCGGCATCGTTGCAGACTCTTCAACTGATGCAGATCAGGATGGTGCAGCAGGAATCATTTCGAGCCCCTCGACCGATGAGGATCAGGATGGTCAGACTCCGACTACTCCTACCGACAACGGAACCAACGGTGGTTCGAACGGAAGCACGTCGAATGGTGGTGGCTCTTCACGCAACTCACGCACATCAGCTTCAGTTACAACTATAGCGACCAGCTCGTGCCCGCTCATCACCGACTATCTCAAATTGGGCGGCGAGAACAACCCTCTCCAGGTCACCAAACTCCAGATTTTCCTCAAGAATTCTGAGGGTGCAAACCTTACAGTAAATGGTATCTTCGATCAGCAGACTGAGGACGCAGTCAAGGCATTCCAGAAGAAGTATATGGCCGATATTCTTGGTCCTTGGGATGCTACTCGCGCAACAGGATTTGTCTTCATCACTACGATGAAGAAGGTTAATGCTCTCGCATGTGCACAGCCGATTACTCTCTCAGCAGATGAGACTGCTATCATTGAGGCCTACAAGGCACGTGGTGGTTCTGACCAGGCTGGATCGGAGATTGGCGCAGGTGCCACTGGTTCTGAGCAGGTTGGTATGACCGATGGTACTTCTGATAGCGACAATATCGCTGCAGTTGGTAAGGCATCGATCCTCTCACGATTCTGGAACTTCCTCAAGAATCTCTTCAAGTAAAATAATCGAATCTCTCTGAACAAAAAAAGCGCAGGATTGCCTGCGCTTTTTTGCACTACATTCTCGCAGTGACTAGTGTCCCAACTTTTTGGTACCGTGAGCCGTAAGCTTCGAGGAAGGAGTGCTATTGAGTGCACCTGCAAGCGCAATCATGAGTGCATTATCACCAGAAATGTGGCGCGAAGGCAGGAATACGGGAATACCGAACTCTTGAGCTATTGCCGTGAATGAATCGCGGAGCATGTTATTGGCACTGACGCCACCACCAATGATAAGGGATTGCGCACCTGTCTCCTCGAGTGCGTCACGGAGTTTGGAAGCAAGTGTTTCGATGATAGCATCCTCGAATTCTCGAGAGAGGCCTTTCTTTAATGTGTCATCAAGCACGCCAGATTTTTCTGCTTCACGGACAGCATAGAGGACAGCGGTTTTGAGCCCAGAGAATGAGAACTGTAGATCCTTGCTGTGAATCATTGGACGCGGGAGTTTGACGGGCGAGATAATATTTTCTGTACGTGCCTTGGCAGCAAGCTTTGAGATTTGTGGACCACCTGGGTAGGGGAATCCAAGTAGACGTGCAACCTTGTCGAACGCCTCGCCGACCGCATCGTCTTTAGTCGCGCCTATAACGGTGTAGCAAAACGGAGGGGTTACAATTGTTCCTTCCAATCCTGCGGGCGCTAATCGCTGGCTACCCATCCTCGGATTTCCAGGAACAAGTGTAACCCCTCCGTTTTGCTTTTCGATACTGACGAGCTCGGTATGGCCGCCGCTTATGAGAAATGCGAGTCCAGGAAGCGGGAGATCTTTGAGCCTCTGCCATGTCCCATCAGGGACATCAGATGCGAGGAGGGAGCCGACGATATGTCCCTCCATGTGATTCACAGGTATGACAGGAATCATCCACTCTTGAGCTAGTTTCTCGGCGAATGTGATGCCAGTCCAGAGCGCAGGTTCGAGTCCTGGGCCTTCAGTGACCGCTATCGCGTCTATTTGGGGTCTGGTGCTCAGTGAAGCGAGAAGTCGGTCCAGGAGTGGCTGGAGATGTTTCTCGTGCTCGCGTTTGGCGAGAGTGGGGAATACCCCGCCGTATGGGCTATGAAGATCTGCCTGGGAGTGTATGAGTGAAGCGAGTATGCATACCTCGAATGCGCCTCCACTTTGACGTGTTTCTATGAGTGCGAGAGCGGTCTCGTCGCAGGATGTTTCGATGCCGAGGATTATCATATTAGACGCTGTGCGCGATACAGGATTCGAACCTGTGACCCTCCCCACGTCAAGGGGATGCTCTACCAACTGAGCTAACCGCGCAAATTACCAAAAAACTATAGCAGAAATACCTGAAAAATCAACTCCCAGTCCGTTATATAGGTTTACGAAAAAGCCCCGTCCTATGCAAGCGACGGGGCTGTGAATGTGTTTTACACCGTGTTTCAGTTGGCAGGTTCAGTCAAAATGCCAATGGCATTTGGGGGAGGTGTTCCCAATCTGAAGAAATGATTAGTACCAATCTCGTGAGAGAGTACACGGACTGAACTTCGTGCATCATTCGGTCCAGCCACACTCGCACTGATCATTCCTCTGGTTGTACCGTACACATTACCGTGTTTGTCGTAGTAGGCAATGATGTAGGAGCCTCTGAGGGCTTCCGTATTCGGATCAATGCTGAACCACATTATCCGTGAACCAATAGTGTGCCATGTCGGGTTCTCCAGTGTTGGAGTACCCTGAATGCTGGTCGTGACAATGTGTGTGAACGGAATCCCGGTCGCCGGATCAATATACGGCGCGGGATTGGTCAGCACATATGGATGTGAAGCTATGTACCATGACTGCATCCCCTCATTGTTGTCGCCAACAGGTACTGCAGGTAACAGATTTGCTGTTGCTACAGGATCAGTCGTATCCACCATGATAGTAATCGCTCCACCTCCAGGGATGTTTGTGATAGCTGGAGGCGAATTGGTAGGTGGTGGAGGTGGCGGTGGGGCAACAGGTGGTAGTTTATCGATTAGTTTTTTTATTGCACATCCGCCGATTACCACGATGGCAAGCGCAATAATCAGGACACATATTTCGATGACAAACCTTGGATCATGTGTCCCTCCACCATTGATTAGCGCAGCACGCTCCTCGAATGACATGAGTGCGTACTCGTTTGTCTGTGTCATCGAGTATGGCGTGATGCCGTCGATCGACAAGATGTCGAAGTTTGTTAAGTCGACTGGCCCATCGGATTGTTGCACGAGGGGCACGTTAAGCACTTCAGCATGGTTGGTTTGTGGGCATCCAATCAGGATGATGAGTGAGATACACAATACCGTGATGAACTGGAATGGCATTGTCCGAGCGATTGGTTTGATAGTACCTTTCATACGGCCTGACCTTTCACCTTGAGCAGTATGTAGACAATCAGTACCATCGTTGGTACCACAGTTGCCGTTGCTGCTAGTGCTCCGAGCGCAACCCCTGCCCGGAACGGGTTTTTCATTTTCCACTCACTCAGACGCTCGAAGAGAGTCTTGTGTGATGGATACGTTGTCGTCTTCATTGGACCGACCTTTCTTTGTCCCCCCTCCTTGGGAAGTTACAATGTAGCCCTTCTTACCTCTGAAACACATATTTCAAAGGACCCTTTACTGAGCAAACACTACAACCACTCGACAGAATAGTCAAGTGGTTGTATAGAGATCTTCCTAAATCAAAAGGTTGCGTAGGTTTATGCCTTCGGGGCGTCAAGGCGGTCCAATTTGAGCTTCTTCACGCCAAAATAGACGACAGCAGCAACGATGATGAAGTTGATAAGGACGCTGATGAATTTACCATAGGTGATATTCGCAGAGAGGACCTTGAATGATAGCTTCGATAGATCGCCGAAGTGACCGAGGATGATACCGATGATCGGATTGATGAGATCATTCACGACCGAGGCAACGACGTCTGAGACTGCTTTACCGAGAATGAAACCAACTGCAAGTCCGATGGCGCCCTGTGTGCGGATGAAGTGAAGGAAATCTTTGAGGCTGTTAGTCATAGTAGTGAATGTTATTTTAATGCTCTCATTCTCCCATATCAGCGTTACTTTTCAAGACTCACACCAACGCCCGGCTTGATAATGGTTCCGTGGGTGATTGCGCGGTCGAGCGTTACACCTGAGTCGTCTACGGAGATATCGAGCTCGACGATAAGTCCTCGATTAACCTGTTCTGAGAAATATTGGTCGAAGAGGAGATTGCCAAGTGAATAGTAGACTGGAGCGCCGCCGACCCATTCTTGCTCTGCGATAACATGCGGGTGGGCAGCAATCACTGCGTCTGCACCTGCGGTAATGAATGCGCGTGCGTAGGATCGCATCTTGGCTGAGGGGGTAGTCACATATTCCTCGCCCCAATGTGGCATGACGATGGTGAACACGTGAGGACCTGAGACGCGGCGCACCTCATCGACAACACGATCGACGCCAAGCTGGAATGCGTGGTATCCGACAAGGGCTATGGTGACGCCATTCTTCTCAATAATGGTCGATATGGCAGAGTCAGGGGCAGTGCGAAGGCTCAGCTTGGTGGAAGTGCTATTCCAGGGATTGCCGAACCACTCAATGCCAGCGTCTCGGAGATACCTTTGTGTCGAGAAATATCCCTCTGAGCCGAAGTTATCAGTATGATTGTTTGCTAGGCTGACTATGGATATGCCTGCTGATGCGAGGGCCTCGGTTGAGCTTGGCGGGAATGTGAAGGTGAAGCTATCGTTGGTTTTTCCATTTACGAGTGTCTTGGATGGTTTGTCGGTGATTGGGCCTTCGAGATTTGCAATGACGAGGTCAGCGGACTTGAAGAGATCTTTGATTGATGAGTCAAAAAGTGAATCATACCCAGCGCGCTCGCCGATAGCGCGGATACCGCGGTCAAACATGATGTCGCCACCGATCATGATGGTGACTTTTTTGCGTGGTTCAGGAACTGCGGGGTTGACTACCTGTGCTTCAAGTGTGATCGCCTTCTGATTTCCTGTTTCGACCGTGATGGTTGAGGATTTGGAGTACTCGAATCCCCTCAAGGCAATCCATCCAGTACCCCAGCCAAAAGCAACCACAAGGAGGGCTGTGAAGAGGGTCTGTATGCGGGAATGGGTACCCATCGTGTTTCTATAGTAGCAAGCAAATAGGCAGAAGTGAACCTAATTAGAGCTCAGTCTCTGTGCCGAGCTCGAGCGCGACAAATTGGATTCCTGCCTTGGGGAGTTCGATACCAGGAAGCCTTACGGTGATACCAGTTTGCCTTACGAGATTGCCGTCATGGACAGGGAATGCGACACGCGGCTTCACCTCGAGCGC
>JACCEC010518868.1_pt1 | contig 24972 bp, 20 predicted proteins | sample 7450121 | NCBI WGS metagenome assembly JACCEC01 (sample SAMN15323455, study PRJNA562643) | freshwater metagenome | isolation source: river surface water | place: USA:Blue River Watershed | collected 2017-08-18 | reverse complement strand
TTTATAACCATTGATAATACTCTCAAAAAATGGTTCAGTAAGTTCATAGAATTTGCTATGTTTTTGATTTTTTCTTACCAAGTAGGCATTCAACATTGGTGTTAGCGTAAGCGAAACAAAAGCTGAAATAAGCACGGCAGATGCCAAAACAATTCCAAATTCTCTAAATAATTTCCCTACAAACCCTTGCATGAAAATAACGGGCAAAAATACGGAAGCCAAGGTAATTGAAGTCGAGATGACGGCAAACATAATCTCGTTAGAACCCTTAATGGCTGCTTCGATGGGTTTCATTCCTTCTTCAATTTTCTTATAAATATTCTCGGTCACAACAATCCCATCATCCACTACCAAACCTGTTGCCAACACAATTGCCAATAATGTCAAAATATTTACTGAAAAACCAAATAAATACATTAAGAAAAATGTACCAACTAACGATACAGGTATATCTATGAGTGGTCGAACGGCTATTATCCAATCTCGGAAAAACAAGAAAATGATAATAACAACCAATCCTATCGAAATTAATAGGGTTTCGGCTACTTCTTCTACAGATTTCTGAATGAAAGTCGTATTATCTGACATCAGCTCCATTCGGTAATCCTTTGGTAGTTCTTTTTTAATTTCGTTAAGTCTTTCCCTAACTTTTTCTGAAATTTCAAGGTAATTTGCACCTGGTTGAGGAATAACAGCCAAGCCTATCGATGGAATCCCATTGATTCGCATGACGGTTTCTTCATTTTCTGCTCCTAATTCTGCCTGCCCAATATCTTTGAAACGAATAATTTTTTCTCCAACTGTTTTTATAATCAAGTTGTTGAAATCTTCTTCTCCTTTGAATCGACCTATGGTTTTTACTGTTAATTCAGTATTATCACCGGCAAGTTTTCCGCTTGGAAGCTCAACATTTTCTCGATCCAAAGCGGACTTTACATCTTGTGTCGTGACACCCTGAGCCGCCAGTTTATTAGGATCCATCCATAATCTCATTGAAAATTTCTTTTGCCCCCAAATGAGTACTTGACTAATACCTTGGATGGTTTGAAGTCTTTGAGCGATGATATTTTCAGCATAATCGCTGATTTCCATGTGGCTACGAATATCCGATTGTAACATCATACTCATGATTGGGTCGGAGTTGGCATCTGCCTTGAAAACTGTTGGTGGGCCGTCTATGTCTTGAGGTAATTGACGAACGGCACTAGAAACTTTATCACGAACATCGTTAGCAGCGGCTTCCATATCCACCCCGATTTCAAATTCGATAGTGATTTGGCTAGAACCATTATTGGAAGAAGAGTTGATAGATTTGATACCTTCTATGGCATTAACCGCTTTTTCAATTGGCTCTGTAATTTGAGATTCAATAATATCTGCATTCGCCCCTACATAGTTGGTACGAACTGTTACTACCGGAGGGTCAATCGAAGGGTATTCTCGAACACCGAGAAAATTATACCCGATTGCACCAAACAATATGATGAGTAAATTCATCACAATTGCCAATACCGGCCGTTTGATTGAAATAGTTGAAATCGACATATATAAAATGGTCAAATATGCTGTTTAATGAAATGATTAATTCTGCTATAATTGTGAATTATTTACTTATTATTGGGCTTAATTTTGACCGGAGATTCATTTTTTAGTGACATAATCCCGCTAACAATGAGAGAATCCCCTGCATTCAATCCGCTCAAAATTTGTACATTTTTATCAGTTCTAATACCAGTCTCCACCATAATTTCTTTAGCTTTACCGTTTTCTACGATATACACTTTTTTACCTTTCAAGACTGGAACAATAGATTGGGTCGGAACCATCATAGTACGTGCATTTTCAAGATCAAGATTAACTTTGACAAACATACCAGGTAAGAGTCTTTCATTAGGATTTTTTGCCAACGCTCGTAGCTTCAAAGTACGCAAATTTGGGTCAATTTTTGGGTCAATAGCAATAATTGAAGCTGAATAGGTTTCGTTTTGACCCTCTACTTCAAAAGCAACTTGACGACCGACAGTTACTAGGGTAGAATATTTTTCAGGGATTGAGAAATCGACCTTAATTGGGTTAGTTTGTACAAGAGTTGCGATACTGCCACCTGTACTGACGAATGCTCCTTGGCTAATATTTTTAAAACCTATTTTTCCAGAAAAAGGGGCTTTTAAGACGGTTTTCTCAAGATTTGATTCGATTAAATCTTTATCGGCATTCAGAGTGTTGATTTTATTTGCAGTAATTTCATATTCTTCTCTGCTGATAGCGTTGATATCTAATAGTTTCTTTTGCCTTGCTTCGGTTTGTTTGGCAAGTTCTATTTCATAATTGAGTTTCTTCAATTGTGCCTGCAAATCTGTATCCTTAATTTTGGCGATAATTTGCCCTGCCTGAACCCGACTTCCTTCTTTGATATTCAAGGCAACTAATCTACCTGAAGCTTCTGCTTTTAGGTCGATTTCTTCATTAGGGAATAGTGTACCCGAAGAAGTAACAATATTGTTGATATTTTCGAAATTTACGACCATCACGTTTACACCAACGGGAGGGGCTGCATTTTTCATATCTTTTCCATCTTTACCTTTTTCAGAGCCTTTACCTGCACCGCCAGGAGCTCCGCCCATGCCTTTATCTTCGGGCTTTTTGAAAAAAAAGATTTTTCCGAGTGCCAAAACAGCAATAACGGCTACAATTGTAAGGAATGTACGCATGATAAATATTTTTTGAAATTTTTTTTGAAATTAAGTGTTAAAAATAGCTTTCAATTAGTATTGATTTTATTTGAAAAAGTTAAATATTAATTACAAAAATACAATTCTATATCACTTAAATAAAAGGATTTTTGCACCTTTAAAAAAATAAGCGACATAAAAGTAATTTTTGCCGACAAGCCAACAAAAAACTTTAAAAATAAGATAAAGTTAGTCGATAAAATACCTCAATGCCATCTCATAGCCTTTCAAACCCAAACCAGTAATCATTCCTTTGCATACGCTAGTGAGGTATGAATGGTGTCTGAAGGCTTCTCTTGTATGGATATTGGAAATATGAACCTCTACCGCAGGCGTCTTAATAGCAGAAAGTGCGTCGGCAATAGCAACAGAAGTGTGTGTGTAGGCTCCAGCATTGATGATTAGCCCATCAAAATGATTATCTCCATAGCCAACTTCATGAATTTTGTCGATAATATTTCCTTCGTGATTTGACTGGAAATAATGTAATGTTATATCAGGAAACTTACTTTTTATCTCTTCAAAATAAGTCTCAAAAGTTAGACTTCCATAAATATGTGGTTCTCGCTTGCCTAGAAGATTTAGGTTTGGTCCGTTGATGATGATAATATTTTTTGTCATAGTAAGGGCAATTAGCTTTTAAATTCTTTATTTTGCCCTAAATTTAGTATATTCTATTTATGAATTGGCATATATATATTCAACATTTTAAAAATTTTTTACGATTAGAAAAAGGGGCTTCCGAAAACTCAATCGAAGCCTATGTGTCTGATGTTGAAAAGTTAAGCCATTTTTTAGATAAAAAAGTACTGCCGACCCAGTTAGAAGAAAGGCACATTATTGAATTGTTGATGTATTTGCATGAGGTTGGCTTGTCGGAAATATCTCAAGCAAGAATTTTGTCAGGTATAAAAGCTTTTTGTCATTATTTATTAGTCGAAAATATCATTAAAAATGATCCTTCAAAAGAAATTCATTCGCCAAAATTTAATAGAAAGCTTCCTGATACTTTGACTTTCCCAGAAATTGAAAAAATGCTTGAAATAATAGATATTTCTACCTCGGAAGGTACTCGAAACCGAGCGATACTTGAAGTTTTGTATAGTTGTGGCATGCGGGTTTCGGAATTAGTACAGCTCAAGTTGACTGATTGTTTTTTTGATATAGGATTTGTGAGGGTATTGGGAAAAGGTGATAAAGTTAGGTTAATTCCGATAGGGAAAGATGCCATAAAATACACCAAAATATATCTTGAAAATATACGTAATCATCAAGAAATCAAACAAGGCTCAGAAGATATTGTTTTTTTGAATAGAAGAGGTAAGCAATTGACTCGAGTAATGATATTTATGATTATTAAGGATTTGGCAGCTAAGGCGGGTATTCATAAAAATATATCGCCACATACTTTCAGACATTCGTTTGCGACACATTTGATAGAGGGTGGGGCTGATTTGCGTGCTGTGCAAGAGATGCTCGGTCACGAATCTATCACCACCACCGAAATATATACGCATTTAGATAGGTCTTATTTGCAAGAAACTATCGTTAGTTTTCATCCAAGAGGAAAAAAGCATCTTTAATTCGAGTATTTTCGTATCAGCTCAATCGCCCCAAAAACTCCTGCCGAATCGCCTAATTTAGGCTTTAGGAATAAGGTTTCAACTTTTTTATTGTTAAAAATCCATTTTTCTAATTCTTTTGGAAAAGCCTCATAAATCAAATCTATGTTGCCGACTCCACCTCCAATGACAACTACATCAGGGTCAATGACATTGATGATATAGGAAATAGCTTTTCCAAAAGAGCGAACTAAATGTTGCATCGTTTCGGTAGCATGAGGGTCATTTCCAGTCAGGTGTAACTCATAAATTTCTTTCATGGATAATGATTTACCAGATAATTTAGTATAATATTTTTGTAAAGCAGGTCCTGAGAAAATATTTTCATTACAACCAATTTTTCCACAATAACACAATACGCCATCATTTTCTAGAAAATTATGTCCCCATTCACCACCAATTCCATGTCTGCCGGCAATCAATTCCCCATTCACGACCACTCCTCCGCCGACCCCTGTCCCTAAAATGACACCGAAGACAACTTTCGCTTGAGGCAAGACATCTTTTACAATTCCCATAGTTGCCTCTGCCAAGGCAAAACAATTGGCATCGTTGGCAATTTCTACAGGAATTCCGAATGCTTTTTCAAAATCAGCTTTCATCGACTGACCATTCATACAGGTTGTATTACAATTTTTCATTGTCTGTGTTGTCGGGTCGAGTGTACCAGGAGTGCTGAAGCCCAATGCTTTGGGAAGTAACCCTGTTTTTTCAGTTAATATGTTTAAGAGCTTCGTAATTTGCCCGATTATATGCTCGTAACCTAAGTTGGCTTCCGTCGGGATTCTTTCACGGGCAATTATTTCATTAGTTTCGGCATTCAAAATCATGCCCTCAATTTTTGTTCCTCCTAAGTCTATACCCCAAAGTGCTTTCATTGTTTTTTTGATTGAATTTTATGCAAACATAGTTTTTGTAGAAGTATTTTCAAAATGATGAAGTTAAGGTTAATCTAAAAAAATTGACTCATTATTGTCCTTTACCTTTACAGCAAGTTTGAGACCCGAAGCTAGCATAAATGAAATAAGATAATTACAAGGTTGTAAATTTAATCATTTAGGCAATCATGATAGTAGCTTTGTATTGTGATTGGATGTAGGGCAAAACTAAGTAATAAAATTCAACTATCAAAAATAATAAAAAACCATGAATGAATTATCAAAAACATCAGCAATGAGTACAAAAGAAAGAAAAATTCAACTTTTAAGTCAGATTTGTGAATCTTTATCGGGTTTGTATAAAAACTCAAAGGAAAAAGATAAAGAAGCGATTGATGTAATGATTGGGGCTCAGATATTTTATGTAGGTTCAAGAGGGGAAGATTATAATAAAATCTCAGAAGCTGCTTATGAAAAGTATTTGAGCATGATAAATTCTGGAGAAAAGAGAGCAAAGGCATTGTTGTCGTTGACAAAAGAGCATCAAATTCCACGAAAAATAGGAGGAAGGCGTTTGATGACTTTATTGATAGAAAATCCTGAGATTGACAAAAAGGTATTTGAGCAATATGTTACGGATTTGTTGAAATGGAATTATGTTACGAAAGAAGAAAATATTAGGTTGAAGGAGTATCAAAAGATAGGTCGATTTACTACTCCAGAAGAGTCTTATGAAAAAGCTAGTATCACATTATTGGATATGAAGTTTTAGAATTGAGATATGTACTAAATGAGACTCGAAAACGTGATTGGTTTAATGGAGAATCAACCTATTAAGGTTGTACATAAAAGCTGAACAATTTACATACTATAAATACTACTTTAAATAATGAATATGCGATCAAGTATTAAGAATTTTATTAACGAAGCAAGGAATGATGGATACGTTATACCTGAATTTCAGCGTGATTTTACTTGGAAAGAAAAGCAAATAGAAAAGCTATTCGATTCAATCTTTGAAAAGTATCCTTTACCTAAATTGTTTATTTGGAAAGCCCCAAACCAGATAACTGTTTTTAAGTTTCTTAGCGAATTGAAGACTAAGTCCAATGACATATCCCATCGAACGGATGCCTATGCTGTATGCGATGGTCAACAAAGATTAACATCTATTTTGATTGGCGTTAGTGAAAAAGGTGATAAGTCATTGTATTTTAACTTATTACCTAAAAATCATGGTCTTTCGGAAGAAGATGAAACTATGGAAACCGAAGATAGAAATGATAGTATTGATGATTATACACTAAATTTTATTTTTGATTCTGAACGAGGGACAAGTCGTAATAGAAAGGGTTGGGAGTGTTCTGTGAAAGTGTCTGATGTGTTTAGATTATTAGAAGATAATAATTCACTAAATTCATTTGTATTGAATTTAAATGGAGTTAGAAATCAACCGGAGGAAGTTAAATACTCTATACTTGATAGGGTTGGGCAATTAAAGTTACAACTAACCAGAACCGATTATCTTGATTTTGAAGATATTACTGATTATATAGGAAATGATTTAGATAAGGCTATCGAATTCTTTACTCGGATTAATGATGGTGGGAAGAAACTAAGTAAAAATGATTTATTGTTTTCTATCGTATCAAAGTTTATTACAAAAGATGAGAATAGAAGTGTTATTCTAAAAGAAGATTTTCAAAATATTAAGAATAAATATAAAGATTTCAAGATTGATTCTGATTTTATTTTGAGGGTATGTTTGTATGTTGCTGGAGAAAATATACTATTTAAAATTGATAATTTTACTCAATTTGCGTGTAATAAAATTTTAAATAATTGGGAGGAAATAAAAAGAAGTATTGAGAACGTTTTGAATGAATTGTATGCTTTGGGAATTCGAAAATTAATGTCGAAAAATTCAATTATCCCAATTATTTACCATTATTATATAAAACAACAATTAAATGATCCTATTACAAATTCCGAAAAATATGAAATTTTGAAATATATCATTAAATCAAATTATTCTAAAATTTTTGGAGATCATGGGGACTTGCTATTATCGAATTTTAAACAAAAACAGGTAGATAAATATAATCAGGGTAGTAAACATTTTTCATGTAGTGATTTCCAAAATAATCTACCAACAGGTAAAAGATTTGTTTTGGGTGAAGATATAATTGAGAAATCGATTTGGAATAACGAACTATTGGCAAAACCAATATTTAGACTATTATACGGAGAAGATTATATATCAGGTGATTATTATATCAGTCAAGTAATTAATAATCAAATCGACTTACGAATGATAAATGTTCCAGAAGGCGATATTTTTGATGTAAAGAGTAAATTAAAAACTTTTGCAAACTATTTTCTGGATGAAACTGAAGGATATACAAATGGATTATTGAGTAAAATTGGAGATTTTGGGTTAATTACACCCCATGTATTTCAAAGTAGAGATGATTTAAGTGGTATCAACCTACGTAATTCATTAATTCGTAGGGAGGTATTACTAAAACAAAGACTCACCAGTATCTTGAATTAACATAAATTTAGATAAATTAAACACGATAAATAATAAAATTATGAACAAGCAAAAAATTTATAATTTGATTCTGTTAGATGAAAGTGGTTCTATGAAATCAATCGAACAAGCGACTATTTTGGGCTTCAATACGCTATTATCTAAAATGAAAGAAATAGACGAATCGATTGAAGAACAAACACATTTTGTTTCGCTTGTGACTTTCAATGGAGGTAGGATTGAAAACGTAATTTCTAATCTCCCTGTCTCAGAGGTAAAAAATATTGACTCAAGCCGATATAAACCTGCTAATTCTACACCTTTATATGATGCCATTGGTATATCATTGGATAAATTAAAGAAGGAATTAGATGGACAAACGGACTACAAAGTTTTAGTGACAATTTTTACAGATGGTTTTGAAAATAGTTCCAAAGAGTTTAGTTATCGTGCTATACGTCTATTGATGGATACTCTTCAAGAGACTGATGATTGGGTGTTCAGTTTTGTTGGTACAGACTTTGATGTTGAGGAGGGTGCAACAAGCTTAGGAATCGATAAAAAACGTATTATGGAGTTTGACAAGAGTAATAGAGGTGTAAATGAGTCTTTCGATAAGCTTGGTAAATCCTATGGTAAAATATCACAAGATCTAAAGGATAAAAAACCTTTGAAAGATTGGTTGTTTGATTGATTCTTTGTGCTTTTCTATAATTCATTGCCACGAATGTTTTTAGGTGCATTCGTGGCTTTTTGATAATAAATAGGATTATAGTTTAAATTTTCTTTAGGCGTTCTAAAGCACTTATTAATAAAGGGTTTTGATCTGTTGTTATTGAGTTCTCTACTAGATTCCTATCAATTTCAAGATAATATCCTGCAGGTTTATCTGAATAACTAATCTTATATTTTTCTCCTATCTCATCACCAAGTTGTTTTTTGATTTTTTTATTTATGTAGGAAACAGTTTCTATAAAATCATCGTTATCTATAAACCACTTATCATTCCATTTTCGTGGTCGATTTCTTGTTGGAAGAGCCTCATAAATGTCATTCCCTAATTCATTGAAGTTTCCTTCATTGCGTTTGTTTGTATTCATTATTCTACTTGGTAAATACAATAAAAATAAATAAACAGTCATTCGTTTTGGTTGTAACTCTAAATTGATATTTAGATTTTTTACTTTTATTTGGATTTGTTTATCCTCACTTTGTGAAATTACCAAACGCCCATCTTTTTCGATTGCATTATACCATTTATTATTTCCAAGATATTGTTTTCTGATATTTTCAAAAATTGCAAAAATACAATTGATTTCGTTGAGTGTTACACCAAATTCAACTAATTTTTCAATCGAATTGGTATCAATATCAGCAGTCTTTAATTTAAAAATAATATCTCTTTTATAACGAGTGAAATCCATCATCGTTCCAGTTGTTTCCTCTCGTATCAAACTAAGGGCAGTCTTTTTATCCAAATGACTCACAATAGCACTAGCAATAGTCAAGTAAGCAACTGGGAAACCAGCATTGCTGAGACCTAAAAACTCATAGTCGCCAGTATGAACAAAACAATTTTTTCTTTCAAAGTCGATTCCATTAAAATGATTGTGATTATTTCGTTGTTTGGTTAATAATACAAGTACTTCATCGTGTCCAATATCAGATATTTTGTTTTCCGGATTTCTTAAGTTATCACAATAGTTCAAATAGTATTCTTCACTATGAGGGCCCTCTTTTATATCCAGTAACCCTTCATGAATGTGCACTTTAATTGCATTATTGTTTTTGATGTTTAGGGTTGATTTGACAACATTTAGAATATCATCATCAACGCAGCTTGTTCTGAAAATATGAATATGCATAATGGATATAAGTTTTATTGTTTTTCAATAATGTGAGAAGCAGTAAATAGTATTGAAATTAACTCATTAGCATCGTTAATTTCATTAATGTCAGTTGACAAATAGTCTGGGTTATCCCATTCGAAAATATCTTCAAAATGACCAACATGGAAAAAATATACATCAGATTTCCTTGCTAATATTTCGGCTTTCTTGATAAGTTCATCTTTATTTGGTTCATTTCCATGACCGTCGGTTATTAGTATATATGCTATTTTGGGGTTATCATGATGATTCTTGACGTATTCTAGATTTTGAATGATACTTGCGTAAATATTAGATCCCCCAATAAAATTAAAATCACTTTCGTCTACGCTGTTTTTGTTGAGAATTCTATTACCAATCACAGAATTAAAAGTACTTATAATAGTTGAATTTTCATGGTATTTAAGAAAAAGATTAATAGATTCTATGAGAGAATGGGTATTTACCGTTGCCATTGATAAAGAGCAGTCGATACTGAGAATGAATATTGCCATAATTTTTAAAATTTAAGTTTAGATGCAAAACTAGTTGATAGTAAATTGGGGAGTGACTAAAGATAACCTTAACTATCAATAATTTTTGTGTGTTTTTTACTGAATTTTGCACAGAAAAGTTTCCGGAATACTTTTTTAGTTATTTTATTTCTAATCTTTTTTTATATTTTTATCATGAAAAAGCACTTCTTTATTATCGTTTTTATATTTATTTCCGTCATTCACATACAAACGATGGGACAATCCTCTGGAGCTAATATTATCAAAGTGTCCCCTCTTACTTTTATGAGTGGTAGACTTGCAGCCGTACATTATGAAAGACAATTAGGAAAACAATTTACTTTTGGTATCGGTGCGGCTCCACTATTCTGGAGACCATTATTTGGGAGTATTTCATATCCTATTACAGAATTCAAAAATGGGTTTAGTATCGACCCTGAATTTCGTTGGTATGCCAAATCAGATAAGGTAATGGATGGTTTCTTCATAGGATTATATGGGTCTTATATAAAATCTAAATGGATTACGGAATTGTCTTTAGATGATTTATTAAAGGATAATTATTATGATACCTATGATGTTAATCAAAGTAAAATGACAAGTGGTATCCAATTTGGTACTGAAAAAATGATTGGGGAGCATTTTGTTTTTGATTTTTATACGGGGGTAGGTTTTTTTAAGAAAAATACAGACGCAACCAATCAAAGAACAAATAGAATAGACAATGAAACGACCGGAGGACCTAACCTTCGTTTAGGTGTAAGCATTGGTTATCGTTTTTAAGCGTCAATAATATGTTTCAGGCAATAGCCTTAAAAAGTGTTGCCTGAAATACTTCTGTGAGATATTCTTGTATTAATCTGAAATTTACTTAAAAATTGATTATTTTTGCCAAAAATTAAGAAATATATCAGCTTTTTGATCGAAACGACATGGCAGAAATCAGCAAAACTTACAATCCGAAAGAAATAGAAGATAAATGGTATCAATATTGGATTAATAATCAATATTTTAAGTCTAAACCCAATCCCGATAAAGAACCTTATACCATCGTGATTCCGCCACCCAATGTAACAGGGGTGCTTCACATGGGGCATATGCTCAATAATACCATTCAAGACGTGCTTATTCGCAAAGCCCGCATGGAAGGAAAAGAAGCGTGTTGGGTGCCAGGAACAGACCATGCGTCTATTGCAACGGAAGCTAAAGTAGTGGCCATGCTGAAAGAAAAAGGAATCAATAAAAGTGATTTGAGCAGAGATGAGTTCTTGAAATATTGCTGGGAATGGACTGAAAAGTACGGAGGAATTATCTTACAACAACTTCGTAAATTGGGGGCTTCGTGCGATTGGGATAGAACTCGTTTTACGATGGAGCCAAGTCTGTATGATGCAGTAATTGAGGTTTTTGTCGATCTATACAATAAAGGAGATATTTATCGTGGACATCGAATGGTGAATTGGGATCCGCAAGCGAAAACAACCGTTTCGGATGAGGAAGTAATCATGAAAGATGTACAACAAAAATTATATTATATTCGCTATGATGGTCAGGACGGAAGTGTTACGATTGCAACTGTTCGCCCGGAAACTATCATGGCTGATGCGGCTATTTGTGTGCATCCAGAAGATGAAAGATTTAAACATCTTATCGGAAAAAAAGTAAATATTCCTTTGATAAATCGTGAAATTTCAATCATTGCGGATGAATATGTGGAAATGGAGTTTGGAACGGGGTGCTTGAAAGTAACGCCAGCACACGACCAAAATGACTATGCCCTCGGTCAAAAACATGGTTTAGAAATTATTGATATTTTGACAGATGATGGTAAATTAAATGAAAAAGCTCTCATTTTAGTTGGAGAGGATAGATTTGTTGCTCGTAAAAAAATTGCCAAAATGTTGGCAGAAGCTGGAAATCTTGTCAAAGAAGAGGAGTATAAATCGACTGTCGGAACTTCAGAAAGAACAGGTGCCGTGATAGAACCTAAATTATCATTACAATGGTTCTTAAAAATGAAACGTGTATCCGAGCCTGCTCTCGAAAACGTCATGAATGATACCATTCAACTGATTCCACCTAAATTCAAGAATACATATAGCTACTGGATGGAAAATGTGAGAGATTGGTGTATTTCACGTCAGCTTTGGTGGGGGCATCGAATTCCAGCTTATTATTTACCTGATGGTACTTGTATTGTAGCAAAATCTAAAGAAGAGGCTTTGAAAATCGCTCGAGAAAAACACCAATTATTTGCTCTTAGCGATACAGATTTGAGTCAAGATGAGGATGTATTAGATACTTGGTTTAGCTCGTGGTTGTGGCCGATTTCTGTATTCGATGGCTTTAAAAATCCTGAGAATGAAGATATTAACTATTATTATCCTACCAATGATTTAGTGACAGCCCCGGAAATTTTATTTTTCTGGGTTGCTCGTATGATTATTGCAGGATATGAATATAAAGGCACTTATCCATTCAAAAATGTCTATCTGACAGGAATTGTTCGTGATAAATTAGGAAGAAAAATGTCGAAATCTTTAGGGAATTCTCCTGACCCTATTGATTTGATTGAAAAATATGGAGCAGATGGTGTGCGTACTGGAATGTTATTTAGTTCACCAGCTGGTAATGATTTGCCTTTCGACGAAAAATTGTGTGAGCAAGGACGTAATTTTAGTAATAAAATTTGGAATGCATTCCGATTGATTAAAGGTTGGGAAACTTCGGAAGTGGAGGCGTCTGCGAGCAATCGTTTGGCGGTAAGCTGGTTTAAATCTAAGATGAATAAGGTTTTGGCTGAAACTTTAGATCATTACAATAAGTTCAGAATGTCTGATGCGTTGATGAGTACTTATAACCTCATTTGGGATGATTTCTGTTCTCTATATTTAGAAATGATCAAACCTGCTTATGTAGATGGAAAAGGATTGCCGATTGATAGCGAAACATATCAGGAAACATTGGAGATTTTTGATGAGTTGATGCGTTTGATTCATCCTTGGATGCCATTTATTTCGGAAGAATTATGGCAAAATATCAAGGAAAGAAGCACTAATGAATCGATTTGTGTGCAGCAATTTCCGCAAGGAGGGGAGGTAAATGAAACTTTACTTTCAGATTTTGAGCTATTATTAGAAATCGTATCGACTGTACGGAATACCCGAAATGCCAAGCAAATCTCTCCAAAAGAGGCTTTACCTTTAGCAGTAAAAACAACGAATCAGGCTCGTTACGAATCGCTTTCAGGTCTGGTTCAAAAGATGGCTAATATTTCGACAATTACTTACGTGACAGAATCTATTGACGGATTTAGTTTCGTTATCAAGGGAGATGAACTTAGTCTTGATTTAGGAAGTAATATTGATGTAGAGGAGGAAAAGATAGCTCTGCAAAAAGAGCTTGAGTATATTGCTGGATTCAAGAAATCGACAGAAGCAAAACTCTCTAATGAGCGTTTTGTGCAAAATGCCAAGCCAGAATTAGTGGAAAGGGAACGTCAAAAGCTGATAGACGCTGATGCTAAAATAAAAGCATTGACAGAGGCTTTAGCAAAATTGGGATAAAACAAATCATAAGGAGGTTGAAAAGCCTCCTTTTTTGATATGATAGCATGAAACTATTTGAGACGATTGATTCTACAAAAAATGTATTGCCGAAAGACGGAACGGTTTTTTATTGGGAAACTATTTTAAAACCGCAAGAAATACACGATTACTTTGAACGCTTATTGACAGAGATTCATTGGGAAAATGACCGTATATTTATGTTTGGTAAACTTATCGAAACCAAAAGAAAAGTTGCTTGGTATGGAGATGAGGCTTTTGAGTATATTTACTCCAAAGTGTCTAAAAAAGCCAGACAATGGACTCCTGCATTAGTTGAATTAAAGAAAATAGTCGAAACAATCACTGGAGAAACCTATAATTCGTGTTTGCTAAATTTATATCACAATGGGAATGAAGGTATGTCGTGGCATAGCGATGATGAAAAAGAGTTGAAAAAGAATGGAGCTATTGCATCATTGAGCTTAGGTGCGACTCGAAAATTTCAGTTTAAACATAAAACCTCTGGGGAGTTAGTTTCTATTTTACTCGAAAATGGTAGCTTATTGTTGATGACAGGTACAACTCAAACATTTTGGCTTCATCAGTTGCCTATTTCTCGCCGAATTGCTCAATCACGCATCAATCTTACTTTTCGTACAATCCAATAAAAATTATTGCATCAGATTGGAATGTTTAGATAATCTTTTCCAATATTCTGAATTTAATTGCATTATTTTCCTGAAATTTATTAATATTTGCATTGATGAAAAGGCTGAATCAAAAATTCAGTTGATACATATTACAAATTGAACCCTTTCTGAAAATGAAACTTATTAAATTCTACTTTATTATTTTGGCTATTTATGCCCAATCTGCCCTTGCACAGGTAACCGAGGGTACCGTTGTTTCAAAAATTATTCAATCAAATGCATTGATAAATTCAGGTGGAGAAAGTGCGACTCGCAAAATTTCGGTTTATTTACCTCCAAATTATGAAAATTCTGATAAACGATATCCAGTTATCTATTATTTACACGGATTTATGGGGAATGATGCTATCTTACCCGGAATAAAAGCTATTCTTGATGCGGGTATTCGTACGAATAAGATTCGTCCATATATTTTGGTAATTGCCGATAATTACACTTTGTTTGAGGGTAGCTTTTATAGTAATTCAACATTAACGGGTAATTGGGATGAGTTTATGTCAGATGAACTGGTAAAGTTTATGGACACAAATTTCAGGACTATTCCTCACAAGGAGAGTCGTGGTATTGCCGGACACTCGATGGGAGGATATGGAGCTTTCAAAATAGCAATGCTACATCCTGATATTTTTAGTGCAACGTATGCTTTGAGCCCAGGTTTGTTAGCTTTTGTAAAAGAATTTGGTCCAAATAGTACCTCTTTTGCAGAACTTCAAGCCATAAAATCATTAGAAGAACTAAAAAAATCATATTATCCCAAAGTTTTGGTGGCAGTAGGTCGAGCTTGGTCGCCAAACCCAAATAAACCGCCTTTTTATTGTGATATGCCGTTTACTTATGAAAACGGGAAAATGATAGTCAATCAAGAGGTATTAAATAAGTGGGAAGCCAATATGCCTGTGTATATGGTTGGTAAATATGCTGATAATTTGCGTAAACTTAAAGCTATTAAGTTGGATTGGGGAAGAAATGATTCGCCACGTTTTCCTGTACAAATCGGAATGTTGAGCCAGAGGCTCGAAAACCTTGGAATTGAGCATTTGGCAGAAGAATACATCGGAAATCATGGGAATAAAATTTGGACAAATGATGGTCGGGTTTTGAACGATATGTTGCCATTTTTTAATGATTATTTGGTGTTTTAATTGGTTTTATTCTAAATTTTGCTAATTATGCTGGCTTTTATAGGTTTTTCTATTATCGTTTTATTTTTGGTCGCAATCATGTCTAAAAAGCTCTCGGTGATGACAGCTTTGGTGATTATTCCTGTCGTGATTGGTCTTTTGGCGGGTTTCAAGCCTACCGAATTGGGTAAGTTTGCGTTAGAAGGTATCAAGCAGGTTGCTCCGACGGGAGTATTACTGATGTTTGCAGTATTGTATTTTGCCACGATGCTTGATGCGGGATTGTTTGATCCTATTATTGCATTGATTGTCAAGTCTGTGAAGGGTGATCCGCTTAAAGTTGTTCTCGGAACAGCAGTATTAACAATGATTGTTCATTTGGATGGTGATGGTACAGCTACTTTTATGATAGTTTTATCGGCATTTTTGCCTATTTATAAACATCTGAAAATCAATCGATTAGTCCTAGCTACGGTAGTAGCATTGAGTGTAGGTCCTTTACATTTAGTACCGTGGTCGGGTACATCAGCTCGGGCAATTTCTACCTTGAAAAGCGATATTGTACATATATTCAATCCAAACATTCCATCTATTTTGGCAGGTATTGTTTGGGTTTTGGCTGTTGCTTATTATTTAGGACTAAAAGAAAGAAAGCGATTGGGGATTGTAGAGTGGAAGTATGAGCTTCAAAATCAGTCTCATTCCGATACCTTAAAGAGACCTAAGCTACTTTTGTTGAATGCTTTTTTGACCATTTCTTTAATTGTAATTTTGATGAAGGGTTGGATACCAGCACCAGCCTTATTTGTGGTGGCGGCAATGTTGGCTTTGTTGATTAATTATCCGACATTATCCGACCAACAAAAAATAATGAAAGGGCATGGAACAAATATTTTCTTGGTGTCGAGTATGATTTTTGCAGCAGGGATTTTTTCGGGAATATTAGGAGGAACTAAAATGATTGATGCAATGGCAGGAGGTCTGGTAAGTCTTATTCCTGCTACGTATGGAAACTATTTGCCACTTTTGACTGCGATTACAAGTCTTCCTGCAAGTATATTATTTACACCTGATGCTTATTATTATGGTGTTGTACCAATCTTGAGTCAAACTGCCATACAGTTTGGTTTAGACCCACTTGAAATTGGTAGAGCGGCTTTACTTGGGCAAATGACGGTAGGATTTCCTATTAGTCCGCTAACAGCTTCTACATTTTTATTGATAGGAATGACAGAAGTTGATTTAGGAGAACATCAAAAACATACATTTTTTTGGGCTTGGGGTACAACGATTATCATGACGATTGTTGCTCTTATTTCAGGCTCGTTACACATATAAAACCCATGAAAGAAACAATAAGAATCGGTTGTGGTGCTGGATTTTCGGGAGATAGGTTAGAACCTGCCGTAATTCTTGCTGAGAGGGGAAATTTGGATTATTTAGTGCTGGAATGTTTGGCAGAAAGAACCATCGCTTTGGCACAAAAACGAAAAATGCTCGATGCAACCAAAGGATATGACCCACTTTTAGAAAGAAGAATTACTCAATTGTTGCCTATTTTGCATCAAAAAGGTATTCGTTTGATTAGTAATATGGGAGCAGCGAACCCAATAGCTGGTGCAAAAAAAATAGCCGAAATTGCACAAAAAATGGGTATTACTATTAAAATTGCCGCAATTTCTGGTGATGATGTATTGAGCTTATTAGACGGTTCGGAGAAAAGTATTGAAACGGGTAAGGCAATTCAGGAAACTGGAGAAATCATCTCTGCTAATGCGTATATGGGCGTGGAAGGGATTTTAGAAGCTCTTCAGCAGGATGCTCAAATTATTATTACAGGTCGTGTAGCTGACCCATCTTTATTTCTTGCTCCTATGATTCATGAATTTCAATGGAATTTAGATGATTTTGATATATTAGGAAAAGGAACGGTCTTGGGGCATCTGATGGAATGTGCTGGACAAATTACTGGTGGCTATTTTGCAGACCCTCACAAGAAAAAAGTATCGGGTATGGCTACTTTAGGGCATCCAATAGTGGAGGTATCAAAAGATGGGAAGGGGATTATTTCTAAGGTGGATGGCACAGGTGGAATAATCAATTTGGCAACTATCAAAGAACAATTGTTGTATGAAGTCATCAATCCTTTTGAGTATTATACACCTGATGTTATAGCAGATTTTACGACGGTTTCGTTGAGTCAAATAGCTGAAAATCAGATTTTTGTATCTGGAGGTGGTGGAAAAGAAAAACCAAATAGCTATAAAGTAAGTGTTGGATACAAAGCATTTTATTTAGGTGAAGGAGAGATATCTTATATCGGTCCGGCAGCTTACGAAAGAGCAAAATGGGCAGGAGAAATCATTGAGGAAAGAATCAAATACTTATTTGATGATTTTAGAATGGATTTAATTGGAGAAAGCTCTCTCAATGAAGAAAATAGTATATTATCGGGGCATATTCGCTTAAGAATTGCAGCCAAAGCTCGAAATGTAGAAGATGCCAATCGGGTGGGAGAGGAGGTTGAAGCTCTCTATACTAATGGACCTGCCGGAGGTGGTGGGGTACGGAAATTAACAAATGAAATTTTAGGGATAGTTTCGATACTTTTAAATAGAACAAATCTCAAAGCTCATGTGGATTATTTTTAATAAAATTTATGAAATTATACGAAATTGCTCATAGCCGTGCAGGCGACAAGGGAAATATCTCGACTTTATCCTTAATTCCTTATGCAGAAAAGGATTACGAATGGTTATGCGAACATATTACGGTTGAAAAAGTAAAAGAACATTTGAAGGATATTGTCTCTGGAACAATTGTTAGATACGAATTACCTAATATTTCTTCACTATTATTTGTGTGTGAAGATGCCCTTGCTGGTGGTGTAACTACTTCGCTAAGGCTCGATACGCATGGAAAAACGTTGAGTTATGTACTTTTAGATTTAGATATAGAATTTTAATTTTTTACCCTAACTATTAAAAATGAACAAAAGAAACTTTCTGAAAACAGCCTCCGCATTAGCGGTTGGGGCATCTATGCCTTCTTTTTTACTTGCTTGTCAAGAAAAAGCAAAGGGAAAACCTCGAACCAATTGGGCGGGAAATCTTACTTATGGAACTGATAATCTCTATCAACCTAAAACAATCGAAGAAGCTCAAGAATTAATCAAAAAATGTAAAAAAATTCGTACTTTGGGTACAAAACATTGCTTTAATACCATTGCCGATAGTAAAGATAACCAAATATCCTCTGAAAATTTCAACCAAATCATCAGTTTGGATAAAGAAAATAAAACCGTGACTGTGGGGGCAGGTATTAAATATGGGGAATTATGTAAATATTTAGACGAAAATGGTTTTGCATTGGGTAATTTAGCCTCTTTGCCGCATATTTCTATTGCTGGAGCTTGTGCCACAGCCACACATGGTTCGGGGATAAAAAATGGTAATTTGGCGAGTTCAGTTGTTGCCTTGGAATTAATCAATGGTAAAGGCGAGGTTGTAAATTTATCGGCAGAAAAAGATGGAGAAGAATTTAAAATGGCGGTTGTTAATTTGGGGGCATTAGGCATGCTTACAAAAGTGACTTTGTCGCTACAACCAACTTTTAAAATGAAACAAGTGGTGTATCAAAACCTAGCCATGTCGCAATTGGAAAAGAATTTTGAAAGCATCATGTCTGCTGGGTATAGCGTGAGCTTATTTACGGATTGGACAAATAAAAATGTGAGTGAAGTATGGATTAAAAGCAAATCGGAGGATATGAAAGAGATTGCCCCCGAATTTTTTGGAGCAAAATTACAGACCCAAAACCTTCACCCGATAGCAGCTCTGGATGCAGTCAATTGTACCGAACAAATGGGTGTTGAAGGTCCTTGGTACGAAAGAATGCCTCACTTCAAAATGGGATTTACACCAAGCAGTGGCAAAGAATTACAGTCGGAGTATTTTATCGCCTTCGAGCATGCTTATGATGGATTGCTGGCAATCGAAAAACTTCATGAAAAAATTTCCCCTCATCTGCTTATTACGGAGGTTCGGGCTATTGCAGGCGATGATTTGCCGATGAGTATGATGTATAAAAAAACATGCGTGGCTTTTCACTTCACTTGGAAGCAAGAAATACCAGAAGTGATGGCAATTTTGCCCGAAATTGAGGCGGCATTAGAGCCATTCAGTCCAAGACCGCATTGGGGCAAATTATTTACTTTAAAGCCGTCAGTCTTGCAAAATAGAATCGAAAAGTTGGCAGATTTTAAGGCTTTGATGCAAAAATATGATCCCGAAGGTAAGTTCAGAAATGAATTTATTGACACAAATTTATTTGGGGCATAATAGATATGTTAATGATTTCCACCAATCCAATATTCGTTGGATTGGTGAAATCATTATGCAGATTTGAATCGGTATAAATAAGGAGCTTTGTTCGCCGCCCCCGTAAATTTTTTTTCTAATCTTTCCAATACATTCAAATCGAGCATCTTTTTCTGAAAATTATTTCTAGAAAAGGGTTTATCAAAAATTGACTCATACAAATTTTGCAATTCTTTCATCGTAAATGTTTCTGGTAAAAGATTAAATCCGATGAGTTTTTCATCAATGTTTTGTTGAATAGTTTGGCGAGCAAAATCAATCATTTCATGATGATCCATGATGAGTTCAGGTAAGTTTTTGATGGGATACCAATCTATTGAGGCATCAATGACAGATTTTTGTGGAACTACTTTATTGATATCCACTAAGGCATAATAACCGATAGAAATGAATCTTTTAGTAATCCATTCGAAATCCTCTTTACTAAATCTTGATTCACCGATACACCAATCATTGTCTGCAATAATTTCCTGTACTATTTCCATATTATTTCGCCCTAAATCACCAAAAACCCTAAATTGCTCTAAAAAAATTTCGGTGATTCCTGTTCTTTCTTCCAAAATTCTCCGAGCAGCTTGGTCTATTCCTTCATTTTGGGAAATATATCCACTTGGAAGTACCCAATAATCTTTTGATAAATTGAGTTTAGGAAGCAATACCTTCAATTCTCCCATATTATAGCCGAAAATGACACAATCTATCGAAATTTGCTGAATGTAATTTTGTCTGTCAAGTCTTGTCATTCTAATTTGATTATTATGAAATTGTATGTTTTTATGAATAATCCTTCAAATACCTTATTTATAGGATTATTTTTATTTACAATTATACAAAATTTTATTGTCTTAAACTTAGACAATAAAATAAAAATTCTATATTTGCATAAAAATAATCATTATCTATGAAAAAAATACTCAAAATCGCACTTTGGACATTTATTTCCTTGGCAATATTATTGGTAGGGGCAATGTCTTTGTTTCTTTACAAGGTAAAATATGGTTTTCCGGTATCTTACGAAACGGATGTTCCTTCCATTGCTTTTGATAAGAGTAAGCCCGCAGTTCTGTTATTTTCAAAAACAACGGGGTTTCGTCATGCAGGGTCTATTGAGGCATCGAAGAAAAGTTTTGATATTTTAGCAAAGAAAAATAATTGGTTTGTCTATCAAACTGAGGAAGGAGGTGTTTTTAATACTGAACAGCTCAAGCAATTTTCTGTAGTTATTTTTGATAATTCAACGGGGGAGGTAATCAATGATGAACAAAAATTAGCATTGGAAAAATATGTCGAAAATGGTGGGACTTTAATCGGAATACATGGTGCTGGCGATAATTCTCATCATTGGGATTGGTACAAGAATAATTTATTGGGTGCAGAGTTTTCTCATCATTCTTTAGACCCTCATTTGCAGACAAGCGAAGTAATAAAAGATTCCTTTTCGGATAGTCTTTTGACTAATTCGTTGGCAAATAAATTTAGTCATACCGATGAGTGGTATGTATTTTTTGAGAATCCAAGAAAGAAAGGATTTAATATTATTTATACCATTGATGGAACCAGTATTCAGCCGAGCGGCAATATGTTGTGGATGAAAGATAAAGGCTTCGGAATGGGAAAAGATCATCCAGTTGCATGGTGTAAAACAATCGGAAAAGGGAAGACTTTTTATACTTCTTTGGGGCATGATGAGTCGGCGTGGGCGAATGAAAATTTTGTAAAATTAGTGGAAAATGCTGTTAATTGGGGAGTAAAAAAAGATTAACAATTCCGCGTTTAAATATTTATATCAATCAAACATTTTTTTATCAATATGAAAAAAGTACTTTTTTCACAAAGAAACCATCCTTTATTATTGGTTTGGTTTTTAATATGTTCACTGGGAGTTGTTGCCCAAACAAAAAAAATCAATTTACTTGTATTTAGCAAAACAGCGGCATTTCGTCATCAATCCATCGAGGCAGGTAAAGTAGCTTTATCTAAAATGGCGAAGGAAAAAGCCTTCGATATTACTTTCTCGGAAGATTCGAAACAATTTACAGAGATTAACCTTAAAAAGTTTAATGCTGTTATTTTTCTAAATACAACTGGAGATATCTTGAATAATGAGCAACAAAATGCTTTTGAACGTTATATCCAAGCAGGAGGAGGTTATGTAGGGATTCATGCCGCAACAGATACCGAATATGAATGGCCTTGGTATAATCAATTGGCTGGTGCTTGGTTTCTGGACCATCCAATGACTCCAAGTAATGTTCAAAAAGGGAAATTTTATGTAAGTAAAAGAAACGAACTAACTGCTGGAATGCCTGATGAATTTGAGCGTACTGATGAGTTTTACAGTTTTAAGGATATTTCCCCAAAAATCAATGTCGTTGTGAAAATTGATGAAAAAAGCTACATTGGTGGTAAAAATGGTGCAAATCACCCAATCAGTTGGTATCAAGAATTTGATGGAGGTCGCTCTTTTTATACTGCGATGGGGCATACCGACGAAACATTTTCAGAGGTTTTATTTTTGAATCATCTTTGGGCTGGCATTAAGTATGTATGCGGCGGAGAATCCCCCAATAATATTGATTTTTCCAAAGCAAGACCTGAAGAAAATAGATTTACAAAAGTAGTATTACAGGAAAAATTAGACGAACCGATGGAAATGACCCTATTGGATAATAATCGTATATTATTTATCCAAAGAAAAGGGGAAGTACGTTTGTTTAATACCAAAACAAAAGACTTGAAAACGATTGCTAAAATTCCGGTAAGTACCAAATACGTAAATAAAGAAGGAAAGGAATCGATGGGAGAAGATGGTTTGCTTGGATTGAATAAAGACCCCAATTTTGCACAAAACCAATGGATTTATATGTATTATTCTTCTACCAAAGGGTCGTATAATCAACTTTCAAGATTCACGATGAAAGGAGATGAAATCTTGTTGGATTCGGAAATAGAGATGTTGCGAGTAGAAACCCAAAGAGAAGAGTGTTGCCATACAGGAGGTTCGATAGCATGGGATAAAGTGGGTAATTTATATTTATCTACGGGAGATAATACCAATCCACATGGTTCAAATGGCTATAGCCCAAGCGATGAACGCCCTGGTAGAAGTGCATGGGATGCTCAAAAATCATCTGCCAATACGAATGATTTAAGAGGTAAAATCATTCGTATCAAGCCACAAGCTGATGGCTCATATACCATTCCAGAAGGTAATCTTTTTGCAAAAGGTACACCTAAAACCCGTCCTGAAATTTATACAATGGGGCATCGTAATCCGTTCCGTATTTCTATCGACCAACACACAGGATATTTGTATTGGGGCGAGGTAGGTCCTGATGCCTCGAAGCCAGATTCCTTGCGAGGTCCTGCAGGGCATGATGAGGTTGGACAAGCTCGCAAAGCTGGAAATTTTGGTTGGCCACATTTTGTGGGCGATAATAAAGCCTATACCAAATTTGATTTTGAAGCAAATAAGTCTTTAGAAAAATGGGATGCAAATGCTCCTAAAAATACTTCGCCAAATAATACAGGCTTAGAAATATTACCCTCTGCCGAAAAAGCATTCGTTTGGTATCCTTATGGTGTATCAAAAGAGTTTCCTTTGGTGGGCAGCGGTGGAAGAAATGCAATGGCTGGTCCGATATTTTATACAGAAGATTTTAAAAATGCAGAAAGAGCATTTCCTAAATATTATGATAAGAAATTCTTTGAATATGATTGGATGCGTGGTTGGATTATGGCAGTAACAATGGATAAAAATGGCAATTATTTATCGATGGAGCGTTTTATGCCAAGCTATAAATTTAGTAATCCAATGGATATGGAGTTTGCATCCAATGGAGATTTATATTTGTTGGAATATGGCACAGGATGGTTTACGGCAAACGATGATGCTCGCTTGGTGAGAATCGAATTTAATGGCGGTAATAGAAAACCACAATTAATGATGGCAGCTAATCAAATGGGAGGAGCTGCACCTTTCAACTTGAAATTGACTTCACAAGGTACTTTCGATGCCGATGGAGATGTACTTAAATATACTTGGACTGTTTCTTCTAAACAAGGATTCAATAAAGTCTTGACAAGTCCTGATGCTCAATTGGTTTTAAACAAAAACGGAATTTATAAGGTTAATCTATCTGTGAATGACGGCAAAGGTGGTATCAGTTCGCAAGCAATGGAAATTACTGTCGGAAATGAGCCTCCAATTTTATCTTTGGATATGCCAAAAGGAAATAAATCTTTTTATGTTGCCAATAAATCGTTTGACTATGAAATCAAAGTAAAAGATAAGGAAGATGGCACATTGGAGAAAGGAATTGAACCTGAACAAGTGGCAGTGTCGATTGATTATTTAGCTGAAGGATTCGATAAAGTACAAATTGCTCAAGGACACCGCACTGCTGATGCCAATGCATTGTTTGCGACAGGTAAAAAATTAATAGAAGCGAGTGACTGTATGGCTTGTCATAGCAAAGATAAAAAATCGATTGGGCCAACTTACCGTGAAGTTTCTTTGAAATACAAAGGAGACGCAACTGCTTTAGAAAAATTGACTAAAAAAGTAATTTCTGGTGGTAGCGGTGTTTGGGGAGAAACAGCAATGGCAGGACATCCACAGTTATCAACGGCAGATGCTTCTGAAATGGTTAAATATATTTTGAATATTGCAAACGAAAAGCCCAAAGAAAAAACTTTACCAGTAAAAGGTTCTTACCAAACAAAATTACCTTCGGGAGATAAAGGCAAAGGAGTATTTATTGTGCGTGCAGCGTATGAAGACCAAGGAGCAAATGGTATTCCTTCGTTGAAATCGGAACAAAGTTTTGTACTTAGAAATGCTAAATTGGATGTACATGGATTGGATGTTTACGATAATGTGAATAAGATGGCTTTTGGTGGTAATAATTTGGCTATTCCAGCTAAAAATGGGGCGTATATGGTTTTAAATCAAGTTGATTTGAATGGTATAAAAGAGTTGCAAATAGCAGCCACTGCACCAAAACCACAATTAAATGCTGCCGGTGGGAAAGTTGAATTGAGAGTGGGTGGTGTCAATGGGCAAT
>JACCEC011194433.1_pt1 | contig 24991 bp, 24 predicted proteins | sample 7450121 | NCBI WGS metagenome assembly JACCEC01 (sample SAMN15323455, study PRJNA562643) | freshwater metagenome | isolation source: river surface water | place: USA:Blue River Watershed | collected 2017-08-18 | reverse complement strand
GTTTTTTAGCCTTTGACGCAATGAATGCTTTGGAGTCACTAAATGCGGCCTAGATTATTTTTGTAGCAGCGGTAGGCTTGGGTGGCTTTCAGCGCCGAAGAAGGCAATGGTAATTGTAAAAATTGGGTGTTGTTCAGCACAATTTGATAAACATGAAAATGACTATCGCTTCTTACCCCTTGCAACAGTTCTTGATAAATAGTGGCGTTATTCTCTTCCCACGAACCTGGCCTCCTCAGTTCGTCTAGTTTTTGTAAAGCCATTCTGTAAAGATAGAACTTGAGAGCTTCGTTGATGGCTTCCTTTTTGGTTTTTGCCCCACTACAAGCTATTACTTGGCTCAACAACTGGTCGTCGATTTCAGCATTTGTTCTCATTGGGCTTTTATCTACACACAAAAATAGAAAAATTATACACATCGACAGGATTAGCCGCAAATTGCGTAATTTTGCGCCCCAATACTAAAGATAACCGCATGTGCGGCTCCGCGAAGCGGCAAACCGCAATTAACCAAATAACGCATAACGTTCTCATGAGCCAAGCTCCAGCAACTTCCTTACAAGACATCGTTTCTCACGCTAAAGAATACGGTTTTGTATTTCCTTCTTCTGAAATCTATGACGGTTTACAAGCAGTTTATGACTACGGTCAAAACGGGGTAGAGCTGAAAAATAACCTCAAAAACATGTGGTGGAAAGCCATGACGCAACTCAATGACAACATCGTTGGGATTGATGCGGCTATTTTTATGCACCCGCTCACGTGGAAGGCGTCGGGTCACGTGGATGGCTTCAACGACCCCATGATTGATAACAAAGATTCAAAGAAGCGTTATCGTGCCGACCAACTTCTCGAAGGAAAAGCCGAGCAATATGCCGCTGAGGGTCAGGCCGAAAAAGCACAGGAGTTGTTGAACGAAATGGGACGTTTGTTAGGGGATAATAACCTAGAGGCGGTGCGTGAATTAATTATTGCTGAAGGAATTAAATGTCCTATCTCGGGTACGTCCAACTGGACAGAAGTGCGTCAGTTTAACCTTATGTTTAGCACGCAAGTGGGTTCGGTGACCGAAGATTCAAACTTGATTTACTTGCGTCCCGAAACAGCACAAGGGATTTTTGTGAACTTCTTGAACGTACAAAAATCGGGTCGGATGAAGATTCCGTTTGGAATTGCCCAAATCGGTAAAGCGTTCCGTAACGAGATTGTAGCGCGCCAGTTTACGTTCCGTATGCGGGAGTTTGAACAAATGGAAATGCAGTTTTTTGTACGTCCTGGCACCGAAATGGCGTGGTACGAACAATGGCGCGATACCCGTTTGAAGTTTCATCAAGCGGTGGGTCTTCCTACGGAAAAATTGAAATTTCACATTCACGAAAAATTGGCGCACTATGCCAATGCTGCCGTGGACATTGAGTATCAGTTTCCGTTTGGTTTCCGCGAAATTGAGGGAATCCACTCTCGCACGGATTTCGACTTGAAAAACCACCAAGAGCTTTCGAAGAAAAAGCAACAGTATTTCGATAACGACCTCGACGAAAACGGTAAGCCGTTTGGAAACTATATTCCGTACGTGGTAGAAACGTCGGTGGGGGCAGACCGCTTGTTTTTGGCGGTGCTTTGTAATGCCTTTACCAAAGAAATGGTGGGCGAAGGCGAAAACCAAAAAGAGCGTACAGTGTTGAAATTACATCCTGCTTTGGCGCCTTTCAAAGCCGCGATTTTCCCATTGGTGAAAAAAGATGGTTTGCCAGAAAAAGCCCGCGAAATTGAAAAAGCATTGAAAACTGAATTCCGCGTGTTTTATGAAGAGCGCGACGCGATTGGTAAGCGTTACACGCGCCAAGACCTTATCGGAACGCCATTCTGTATTGCAGTTGATTACCAAACGCTCGAAGACAACACCGTGACGATTCGCCATCGGGATAACATGGAGCAAGAGCGCGTACACATCAACGAACTCAAAGCGAAGATTGGCTACGCCGTATCGGAGCAACGTATTTTGGAGGCGATTTAAATGTAGCGGCGTCGGTATTTGATTCCACCTGTTATGATTTCTTGGCTGATTAGGTCGAGTTGTTCTGTCTTTTTTTAATTTTGTTCAAAGTTTGGACATTAATAAGGTTAGTTATATGACAGCGCTTCCTAAAAAATACTATACTCCTGAAGAATACCTAGAATTGGAAGAAAAAGCTGCTTATAAAAGCGAATATATTCATGGAGAAATCTTTCCAATGGGTGATTTTGAAGGTGATACGCCCGAAGCAATGGCAGGGGCTAAACCTGTTCATAATGCTATTCGAGAAAATTTATCAGGAGAATTACACATTCATTTCAAAAAAAAGAAAGGATGTCGCTCTTATTCAAGCGACCAGCGCGTTTTAATCCCTACTACGGGTCTCTATGCGTATCCTGATTTGATTGTGGTTTGTGGAAAGCCTGAGTTTTCGGATAGTCAGACGGGAAGTTTAACAAATCCTGCGCTGATTGTGGAAGTGTTATCTCAGAGTACCGCTAACTACGACAGAAGCGAAAAATTTGAACTTTATCGCGACATCGCGACGTTCAGAGAATACCTACTCATCGATTCGCGTCGTGTGTGGGTAGAGCTTTGGCGCAAAAGTGAGCAGGGAATTTGGTCGTTGATGTTGGAAAGTAAGTTGCTAGAAGCAGTGATACATTTGGAAACGATTGGGGCTGATTTGTTACTAGCCGATTTGTATGCTAATACGGAAGATTTACCAGAGACGGTTTTTAGGATTCGATAAACGTAAAAGAAATTGATATGCAAAAGGGCTGAAAGTGAACTCCGTGTGAAACTTTCGGCCCTTTTGTTTTTTGTTCCACCGATTAGTGTCGATATGTACAATTTGCAATTTTGGCTTCTATGCCTTAGTAACTTCCTATTTTCTGCCAGTTTTCAAATGATGATTCCCGAATTGCCCGATTACCTAACCGCAATGGGAGGACAAGCGCATATCGGGTTGATTATTGCCCTTTTTACTTTTACGGCTGGATTGTCGCGGCCATTTAGTGGCAAACTGACCGATACCATTGGTCGGGTACCTGTCATGGCTTTTGGGTCGTTGGTGTGCTGTGTGGCGAGCTTGTTTTACCCTTTTGTCCACGTGGTGTGGGGCTTTTTGTTGCTTCGCTTTTTACACGGATTCTCAACGGGAACAAAACCAACCGCGACGGCGGCTTACGTCGCCGACATCATTCCCGAAAATCGTCGTGGAGAGGCGGCGGGGATGTTAGGGATTTTTACCGCAACGGGCATGTCATTAGGACCCGCCATTGGAAGTTACCTCACGATGTCGATGGGCATCAACCCCATGTTTTTTGTGTCATCGGCGTTTGCGTTGTTGTCGATTTTGATTTTGCTCAACATGAAAGAAACGTTGGTTCAAAAAGAACGTTTCCGATTGAGTATGCTCAAAATCAGTCGTTCCGATTTGTTTGAACCGCGCGTACTCAACGTGTTTTTGGTGATGTTTGCCGTTTCATTTTCGTCAGGAGTTATTCTGACGCTCATTCCAGACGTGAGCAAAACCCTCGGGATTCATAATAAAGGGCTGTTTTTTACGGTCTATACCATTGCTTCGTTGGTGATACGGGTGTTTGCGAGTAAGTCGTCTGATGTCTATGGGCGGGTTCCTGTGATGATTGTTTCGTCCATACTTTTAGCGGTTGGGATGGGTATTTTGGGCGTTAGCCAATCGGTGTGGAGTTTTTGGACGGCGGCGATTTTGTTTGGTCTTTCGTGGGGACTCAACACGCCTACCTTAACCGCATGGACCATAGACCTCAGTCACCCCGACTATCGCGGAAGGGCATTGGCAACCATGTACATTGCGCTTGAGGCAGGCATTGGTGTAGGGGCGTGGTGGTCGGGCTGGTGGTACGGCGGAAAGTTCGCCAATATCCCCGTGGCCTTTTATGTTTCGTCGGTTTTGGCGCTAGCGTCGTTGGGGTACCTGTTGTGGTGCAAACGCACGCATCGCACCGTAGTTGGATAAAAATTAAAAACTAATGACCTTCCTCAGTACAACGCGTTGGTTTGTGTCGTAATTTTGCCCCTGATGCAAGAACTTCGTACCCTCATCGGAAAAGAAATAACCCTCGAATGGCGCCAACGCTACGCCCTCAACGGGATGCTGTTGTACATTGTAAGTACGGTGTTTGTCTGTTATTTGAGTTTTAAACTCAAATCCAACCAGCTGACGCCCATTATGTGGAACACGTTGTTCTGGATTATTATTTTGTTTACGGCGGTTAATGCCATTTCTAAAAGTTTTACCCAAGAACGCGCTGGACGCCTTTTGTACTATTATACCATCGCAAGCCCACAAGGCATTATTCTTTCCAAAATCATTTATAATTCGGGATTGATGCTGGTATTGTCGTTGACGGGTTTTGGGTTTTACGCTTTTGTGATGGGTAATCCTGTCGGTGATTTGTGGATGTATTTAGTAACGATTTTTTTGTCAAGTATCGGCTTTGCGTCGTCGTTGACGATGGTGGCGGGGATTGCCTCCAAAGCCGAAAACAACGGCGCTTTGATGGCGATTCTGAGTTTTCCCGTGATTATCCCTATGTTGTTGATGGTGATGAAGTTAGCAAAAAATGCACTCGATGGCCTAGACCGTGGGTCTAGTTCGGAAGAAGTCATGATTTTGTTGGCGTTGGATGCCATCGTGGTTAGTTTGTCCTTAATTTTGTTTCCTTATTTGTGGCGTAGTTAGAGAATTAAAGTAATACCTTATGAAGAATAATTGGTGGAAAATAGTAGCGGTGCTACTGCTGACTTATACGCTTTACTTTGGATTGATGGGGACGGTTCCTCGCCGTGCCATTTTGAACGAAAGTATTCGTAACGTGTATTTTCATGTACCGATGTGGTTTGCCATGATTGCGATGCTCACAACCTCACTGGTGTATGCCATTAAGTATTTACGTACCAATGATTTACAATACGACCTCAAATCGGTAGAATTTACCAATGTAGCTATTTTGTTGGGGATTTTGGGTTGCGCTACGGGCTCGCTGTGGGCGTCCGTTACGTGGGGCGACCCTTGGCCAAGTGACCCTAAGCTCAACAGCGTCGCCATCAGTATGTTGATGTACTTTGCCTACTTAATTTTGCGCGGGTCTTTCGAGGATGAACAGCGTCGGGCGCGTATTTCAGCGGTATATAATATTTTGGCCTATGCGGTGTTCATTCCTCTCATTTTTATTCTTCCTCGCTTAACCGATTCATTGCACCCTGGAAACGGTGGTAACCCCGCGTTCAGCGAATTGGACATGGATAACCAAATGCGACGAGTGTTTTATCCTGGTGTGATTGGCTGGGGATTACTTGGAACCTGGATGGCCACGGTACGAGTGCGAGTACGCAAGTTGGAGGAGCAGGCAGATTAGATGATGGCAGTCAAAAGGTTAAAAATAAAAAATGCACAATCTAAAATAACGAGTTGAAATGAAAAAATATAGCAAAAACATTATTATCACTACCCTTCTTTTTGTGTTGGTTTCTTTAAACCTATTTGCACAACAAGCTGTTGAACAGGAAATCTCAATGGCTGATCAAATGCGGGCTGATGGTAAAATTTGGGTGGTATTTGCGGTTATATCGGTCATTTTTGTGGGGATTATTGCCTTTTTGGTGAATATAGATAGGAAAGTTTCAAAGCTAGAAAAACAAGCAAAAAAATGAGCCTTTTAGATTTGATAGCCCAAATCGAAAAACTACCACTGAAAAAACAAACAGAGGTAGAAGACTTTGTTGATTTTTTGGTATCTAAAACCCAAAGAGAATCAACGCCAGAAAGAACGGAAACTAGTTTTGGGAGCTTTAAAGGGAAAATAATCATGTCTGGTGATGTTGATGAGCCTCTGGAGGACTTTAAAGAGTATATGTATCTATGAAATACCTATTAGATATATATATATTAATAAACTATCTCAACTCCCGTTTCATCATTGCGGCTCACTTGATGGGACATTGATTGCGCAGGCGTTGACTGATAACCTAAGTATTATAACAAAAGAACAATTATTTGAAGAGTACGGAGTAACACGAATTTAGTAAGCATCAAAAATCAGTAAACAAATGAAAAAGATACACATTTTTGGACTTATAGTCATCGCGATTGCGATTGGAATCATCGTTTCGACTTACGGAAACGCCAGTACGTATTCCAACTTTACGGAAGCCGAGGAATTGGCCAAAGAAGGTGAGAAAACTGAAATTCACGTGGTGGGAAAACTCACCAAAGATACAAACGGACAGATTGTGGGAATGAAGTACGACCCCGTCATGGACCCCAACTACTTTGAGTTTATGCTAGCCGATACCAACAAAGTTGTTAAAAAAGTAGTGTATGGTAGCCCCAAACCCCAAGATTTTGACAAGTCGGAGCAAGTAGTTGTCATTGGGCGTATGGAAGGCGACCACTTCGCTTGTAATAAAATCTTGATGAAGTGCCCTTCAAAATACACCAACGAAAAGCCTGATTTTAAAGAAGCTACGGCTGCTAAACTGTAGATTATACTCAACATGACCCTCGGAAACTTAGGACACCTTCTCGTCATTTTATCGTTTGTAACGGCATTAGTAGCCACTTATGCTTATTTGCGTGTTACGCTGTTACGACCCGATTCGTTAGAACTTAGTGCTTGGAAGCGCTTCGCAAGAGGGGCTTTTTACGTACACGCGGCGGCCATTTTGGGCGTGTGCGTCACGTTATACACCATTATTTATGGGCACCATTTTGAGTATCACTACGCGTGGAGCCACTCCTCGAAAGCGTTACCGTGGTATTATATGCTCTCGTGCTTTTGGGAAGGCCAAGAAGGCAGTTTTATGCTTTGGATGTTTTGGCAAGCTGTTTTAGGGGTTATCTTAATCCGTACCAACAAGCTCTGGGAAGCTCCTATGATGACCGTCTATACGTTGGTACAGGCGTTTTTGACCTCGATGATTCTGGGCGTTATTATTCCTGGCATTGATTTCAAAATTGGAAGTACGCCTTTCTTGACCATGCGTGAAGCCATGCCCGACTTGCCAGTTTGGGCTGCTAATCCGAATTTTGTTCCTCAAGACGGAAATGGCCTTAATCCTTTACTCCAAAATTACTGGATGGTGATTCACCCACCTACGCTGTTTTTGGGTTTTGCGCTTACGCTCGTTCCGTTTGCGTATTTGATGGCAGGGCTTTGGAGAAAACAAGTCATAGAATGGCTTCGGCCAGCCTTGCCTTGGATGCTTCTAACGGGCGTGATTTTGGGCGTGGGTATCTTGATGGGGGGCTATTGGGCCTACGAAACCCTGAGTTTCAATAGTTACTGGAGTTGGGATCCCGTCGAAAATGCTGTTTATGTGCCTTGGTTGGTAGGAATTGCCGCCTTGCACACCATGATTATTGCCAAGAAAAATGCTTCGGCGCTCAAAGCTTCGGTGATTTTGGTGATTGCTCAATTTATCCTGATTTTGTATTCAACCTTCCTTACCCGGAGCGGAATTTTAGGAAATGCCTCTGTACACTCCTTCACCGATTTAGGGCTTTCAGGGCAGTTGTTGCTCTATTTGTTGGCTTTTATTGCGGTTTCGGTTATTATTTCGGCCCGTGCTTGGAAATTGCTCCCTACTGATGCCGAAGAAGTCTCGACCTATTCGCGGGAGTTTTGGCTTTTTATTGGGGCCACCGTGATTTGTTTGGCAAGTTTTCAGGTGATTATCCCTACTTCTATTCCTGTTTGGAACAAAATCGTGGAAAGTTTTGGAGGGGTATCTAAACTAGCACCACCTACCGATGCCATAACGTATTATACAAAATTCCAACTCTGGTTTTTTGCGGTCATTGCCATCTTGACGGGTATTGGCCAGTATTTTTGGTGGAAACGTGTTCAAAAGGGTAAAATGCAGGATTTGCTAACGCCCCTTTGGATTTCATTGTTTATCACTGCTTTGCTTATCACATTTGGGGGAATTAATAAACTTCCCTACATCGCTTTGCTGACGGCTTCGGTGTTTGCGTTAGTGGCAAATATGGTTATTATTTTGGGGGTGCTCAAAGGAAGCTACCGACTTTCAGGGGGAGCGATTACCCACATTGGCGTGGCATTGATGTTGATTGGTATTTTATGGTCTTCGGGGTATCAAAAGGTAGTGTCGCTCAATGGCTCGGGGCTTTTGATTTCAAAAGACGACTTTTTTACCAAAGACGATAATAAAGAAAACAAAGAAAATGTCTTGCTTTGGCTGGGCCAATCGACGCGTATGGGCGATTATTTGTTGACCTACCGTGGTCCTCGGACCGAAATCCGTGATGTACCGCAGTACGTACCAAGTAGTTGGTTAGATATTATTGAGGGTGATTTCCACGCGGTTTGTTTGAGAGATATTACAGTTGGCGAAAAAACTTACCATAAAAAAGGCGATACGGTAGCGGTGTATCCCGAAAACGTTTTCTACGAAGTGGAATACCGCGAACCGACGGGTCGCATCACGACACTTTTTCCGCGGGCGCAGTTTAATAAACGTATGGGATTGGTGGTGTCGCCTGACATTAAACGTGAACTCAATAAAGATTTGTATTCGTTTGTGACTGTGGGAGGAAACCCCAGCGAGACAGAGGAATGGTCGCCTACCGAAAATTTTCGAGTGGCGTTGCAGGATACGTTTTTTGTCAATGACTACGTGGCGGTGCTCGAAAGTGTTACCCGCACTAATGCCGTTGAGGGAGTTTCGTTGAATCCCAACGACATTGCAGTAAAAGCACAAATCAAGGTATTGGATAAAGAACGTGAGTACTTCATTGCACCTACGTTTGCCATCAACCAAGACCGTATGGTAATGCGGAAGCCCGAAGTAAGCGAAGAACTTGGATTGCGGATTCAGTTCATGGAAATTGACCCTAAAACGGGCACCTTTAGCTTTGCAGTGAATTCGAAACAACGAGACTACATTGTAATGAAAGCAGTTGAGAAGCCGCTTATCAATGTGCTTTGGATTGGAACGCTTGTGCTCGTGATTGGTTTTGCACTTTCAACTTTACGTCGTTTTAGGGAGTTTCGCCTGATTAGGGATAAGGGTGTTGAGCTGGAAAAATAATAGACTAGGTTATTGGAACGTTCGAAAAATAACAAAAAAGCAAGGACTTATGGCCCTTGCTTTTTTGTTTCTACCTAAAATAAATGAATTTGTATACACTGTGTCAACACTCATTGGATTGGTAAAAATCAACGTTTTTTTGTAAAAGAAGAGGCTCTTGCTCAATTGCACTCAAGCCAGTTTAAGTACATTTTTATTTTATCGTTTGTTAGGCAGAGTGTAAAAAAGTAGTGAGTTATAAGACCTCAAAAGAGGTAGTTGTATCACGAAAGTACTTTTGGCCGTTTTTTTGCTTGTGTTTTAACAGAAAGACGTTTAATATCGTTTATTGAAGCACAAAATGGCTTCATTGGAGGCTATATATTTCTGAAAATTTGATTCAGTTTGGGAAAATACTGCTTTTAAGTACCCTTGTTGTAGTGACAATGGTAACTTCATTGCGCCCACCTATAACGGAAGATATTAACGTCGAACGCTTCGAAAAAACGCTTATTTTTAAGAAACATCAATTCGAAATCAGTACAAGTGAGGCGGGAGCTGTGCGTGAAATGGTGATGAAAGTGAGCCGTAATAACCAATTATTAATTACGATTCGCCAGAAAACCGACGGTTGGGTCATTAATGCCGAAACGTCTGACTTGGACCAAAACAATTCCCCAGAGATTTATATCTATTCGTGTACGTACGGCAGCGGAGCTTTTGGAAAAGTATATGGCTACCAATTTTTCCCCGACTCGTTTGACAAAATCCACATGGCTCCTCTGACGCCCGAATTATCGAAAGGGTACATGGGGCACGACATGTTCAAAATGGCAGATGATCACCTGATTCGGCAGTTTCCTATTTATCTCTCAGGTGATATCAATGCCAAAGCAACGGGTGGAGTTCGGGAGATAAAATATAAATTACAGGATATTGACAAACGACTGGTGTTGATACCAGAGTAAAAATGGGGCGGGTTATGAGTAAAGTAACCCGCCCACACTACTTATAAGCCACAAGCACCTGCCAATGCGCGTTTGGTATATACCTTGGCCAGATGTTTACGATAGGCTTTCGAAGCATAATGATCTTCATTCAACTCAACCCCTTCGGCGGCGGCATTAGCGGCTGCTTCGATGGTTTCGAGAGAGGCAGACTTACCGATAAGCGCAGCTCCTACGGCTTCGTCCAAAAAGGCACCGTCGGCGCTTACGCCCGTCAAGGAAATAGTGGCATCGGTGATAGTGCCGCCATCAATAGTGACCGAAGCGGCACAACCTACAATCGCAAAACGAGAGGCAGGTTGCATAAACTTACGATAAACACTGCGCGAACCTGCCGCAGGGGCTGGAAGCACAACTTCAGTAACAATTTCGCCTTCTTCGAGGGCCGTGTAGAAAAACCCTAAGAAAAACTCCGTCGCTGGAATCTCACGGGCACCGTTGGGGCCTTCTACTTTGATACTGGCATTGAGGGCAATCAAGGCCGCAGGCCAGTCTGCCGAGGGGTCGGCATGGGCTATGCTTCCGCCCAAAGTACCTACATTGCGAACCTGGGTATCACCAATGAGTTCTCCTGCTTCAATCATTACCCCGTAGCGACTCTGAATTTCTGCATTAGAAATAATGTCATGGTGTGTACTGGCAGCTCCAATCGCCACGCCACCATCACGGACTTCGATGTAGCGTAACTCGGGAATACGAGCAATGTCAATCAACAATGAAGGGCTGTTGAGACGAAGCTTCATGGCGGGAATAAGGCTGTGGCCGCCTGCCAAAATTTTTGCATCTGGGTTTTCTGCCAAAAGGCTAATCGCCTCGCTCACCGACCCTGCGCGTTTATAATCAACTGCTTGTGGTATCATGTTTAAATGCTTAAAAGCCCCCTTGCCCCCGAAGGGGGGATTTATAGTTTAATCTCTCAACTAGGGCAGAGATTCCCCGAACAAAGAACTCCCCTTCGGGGTTGGGAGCTATTGCATTGCTGACCAAACACGCTCAGGAGTAAGCGGCATACGGATGTCTTTGACTTGATGACCTGCTGACCAAAGCGCATCAATCACGGCATTGACCACGGCAGGAGTAGAGCCAATACACCCTGCCTCACCCGCTCCTTTAACCCCAAGTGGGTTATGCGGACAGGGCGTTACTTGGCGGTCGAGTTCAAACATCGGCAAATCATCCGCACGTGGCATGGCATAATCCATGTACGAGCCGTTAATAATTTGGCCATTCCCATCAAATTCAACCCCTTCTAACAAGGCTTGTCCAATCCCCTGAGCCACACCACCGTGGATTTGTCCGTCCACAATCATTGGGTTAATCACATTTCCAACGTCGTCGACAGCGATGAAACGTTTTACTTTGGTTGCTCCTGTTTCTTTGTCAACTTCTACCACCGCAATATGACAACCAAACGGATACGTAAAGTTGGTAGGGTCGTAGAAACTGCTAAAGTCAAGCCCTGGCTCAAGGTTGGCAGGATACACGTGTGGTACGTAAGCCGTCAGGGCAATATCGCCAAAACCTAATGATTTATCTGTCCCTTTGACGGTAAATTTACCATCCGCAAATTCAATGTCATCGGGTGAACATTCGAGTTTGTGCGCCGCGATTTTGGCACCTTTTTCGATGATTTTATCCAAACTCTTCATAATTGCACTGCCTCCTACGGCCAACGAACGGGAGCCGTACGTACCCATCCCGAATGCAACCGTATCGGAATCGCCATGAATGATGTCTACGTCTTCCATCGGAATACCAAGGCGGTCGGCAACTACTTGTGCAAACGTCGTTTCGTGCCCTTGTCCGTGGGAATGGGCTCCCGTAAATACGCTAACTTTTCCTGTGGGCTGAACGCGCACTTGACCCACTTCGTACAAACCTGCGCGCGCACCCAACGAACCTACAACGGCCGACGGGGCAATACCGCAAGCCTCAATGTAGGTGGAGAAACCTACGCCAAGGAGTTTACCCGAAGCGGCGGCTTCGTTTTGGGCTTTGCGGAAATCTTCGTAGCCAAGCATTTCGAGGCCGCGCTGAAGCACACCGTGGTAGTTACCACTGTCGTATTGCAGAGCGACATTGGTTTGGTAGCCAGGCTGTGTTATGCCGTCGAAGGCAGGAATAAAGTTTTTGAGACGTAATTCGGTAGGGTCAACACCCATTTCTAAGGCCGAAAGGTCGAGAAGGCGTTCCAATAAATAAGTAGCTTCGGGTCGACCTGCACCACGATAAGCATCGACGGCAGTTGTATTGGTAAACACGCACGTCATTTCTAAGTGAATCTTAGGTGTGGTGTAAACTCCTTGTAAAAGCGTACCGTGCAGATAAGTCGGAACCGCCGTTGAGAATGTAGAAAGGTAAGCACCCAAATTGGCAAACGTCTTGATGCGAAGGCCGACGATTTTGCCGTCACCATCAAAACCCATTTCTGCTTTGGTGACGTGGTCGCGGCCGTGGGCATCGGTTAAAAATGCCTCTGAACGTGTTTCGGTCCACTTGACAGGGCGGCCTGTTTTTTTAGCCGCAAGCGTGACCAATGCTTCTTCGGTGTAGTGATAAATTTTTGAACCAAAACCACCACCTACGTCGGGGCCTACAACGCGCACCTTGTGTTCGGGCAAACCCAATACAAACGCACACATCAACAAACGAATGAGGTGCGGGTTTTGGGTGGAAGTATAGAGCGTGTATTTATCGTAAACGCCGTCGTAATGGCCAATATAACTGCGTGGCTCCATGGCATTGGGAGAAACCCGCTGATTGACAAACTCTAAAGTAGTAATATGAGCTGCTGATGCCATCGCTTCGTCCACCTCAGCTTTTGGATTGCCAATTTCCCAGTCAAAACAAATATTGTTGGGAACATCGTCGTGAACCAAAGGCGCACCGGCTTCTACGGCCTTGGAGGCGTCGGTAACGGCAGGAAGTACTTCATAATTAATAATGATAGCCTCGGCAGCGTCTTGCGCTATTTCGCGACTCTCAGCGACGACCATCACAACCGCATCCCCTACGTGGCGTACTTTGTCTTTGACCAACAGCGGGTGAGGAGGTTCTTTCATAGTGTCGCCATTTTTGAAGTTGACCTGCCAGCCACAAGGAACGCCATAGTGGCCTACTTCATCGCCCGTCATAATGGTCACAACTCCTTGCATCGCAGCCGCGGCTGAGGTGTCGATGCTCTTGATGCGCGCGTGGGCGTACGGACTTCTAAGGATATAGGCGTGGGTCATACCTGGGAGGTTGATGTCGTCGGTATAGCGACCTTTACCAGTGATAAAACGCTTGTCTTCAGTGCGTTTTACTGATTTTCCAATGAATTTATTGCTCATGATAGTTAGCCCCCCAGCCCCGATGGGGGAGTTTTTTTATCTCTTGTTAACCGTCATTGATTAGGGAGTCAATTGGTTTTATTAAATCCTAAAAATTGGGTTATATCCCTGTATTAGGGATGGCCTGCCAGCGTTTAGGAGGCGGCTTCCAATTGTCCAGCAGCGTGTTGCACCGCCCGAACGATGTTGTGATAACCCGTGCAGCGGCAAATGTTTCCTTCCAACCCTTCGCGAATTTCTTGTTCGGTAGGATTTGGGTTACGGTTGAGCAAATCGGCTGCACACATAATCATGCCAGGGGTGCAGAAGCCACACTGAAGGCCGTGTTCTTCTTTAAAGCCTACTTGGAGTGGGTGCAATTCGTCGCCCGAGGCCAGCCCTTCGATGGTGGTGATGGTGGCACCGTCGGCCTGGGCGGCAAGCATGGAGCACGATTTAACGGCATTGCCGTTAAGGTGAATTGTACAAGCACCGCAGCTACTGGTATCACAGCCTACGTGCGTGCCAGTGAGGCCAAGAACATCGCGTAGGTAATGTACCAAAAGCAAACGGCCTTCTACCTCGTGAGTGTGTTGAGTACCGTTGACAGTTACTGTTATTTTTGGCATACTTCTTAAAAAGTTATGTGCTTTCGCACGGTTTAAAGGAAAGATGTTTTTTGTTTCAGCCCTTCCAAATTTTGGAACAGGGCTCTTCGGTCGGGTTGTGGTCAACCTTTGCTTGGTACGTTCTAACCTGCTGTGGAGAGTTCGTCTTCGAAATTTTTGAAAAATTGTTTGGTCAAAGTGCTGGCGACGCCACTCATCACGCGATTCCCCGTACGAGCCAATAGCCCTGACATATCAGCTTTTCCGTCAAAGGATAATTCGGTTTGAGAATCTGAAAGTGGCTTGAGCATCATATTAATATCGGCATTGACGTTGCCAATTTTGCTATTTTGAACTACACGCAACGTAAAACTCTGAGGAGCAACGGCATTGGCTACTTCGGCTTTTCCTTCAAATTTGCCCGCAACTGGCCCAATTTTTACCTCAGCAATGGCCTTGTAAACACCTTCGCTTTCGAGCTCAAGGCGCGATATACCTGGCGTCACTTTGGCCAATGTATCAGGGTTCATCAACATTGCCCAAATGGTTTCAGCGGATGCGTTAAGAGTATGAGTTCCTGTAAGTTCCATATAAAAAAGAGGTGGTTAAGTAATAAAAATTATTGAAATAATAATATTTCAAAGCTACTACAATATAATACTCTATGCATGGCACTATTGTATTAAAAAACAGAACAATTCTATCAAAAAGCGTGATTAGAACTTAACGATTTTTTTGCGGTAATTGGCGGGGGTATCGCCCGTGGCTTTTTTGAAGACTTTTTGGAAGTAGTTGAGATTATTATAGCCACACGCAAAACAAATGTCTGAAACACTGTACGATGTGTTGTATAAAAGCTTCATTGCCAATTGAATTCGTTGTTGGTTAATGTATTCTACGGGGGTAATGCCGTACTGCTGTTTGAAACAACGAAAGAAATTAGGCTCGCTCATGCAGGCTTTGTCGGCCAGATCTTTGATGGTTAGATTTCGGTGAATATTCTCTTGTACATACTTAACGGCATACGCAAGCCGATTGGTATTAGCCAACTGTTGAAGATTAGTACTAAGCACCATGCGTGCTTTGGTTTGCATGAGGCGGACAATAAGTTCTTGCAGTACCAAATTGGCGAAGTAGTCTTTAGCCGCATTGTTTTCGGTAAACAGATAAATAAGCCGCCCAATGAGTTGATGAATAGCAGCTTCGTTGGTAAAATAAAAATTGTCGTTGGCAAACTGCCAGCCTTGGTTATTGTCTACTAATGGAGAGTGCTCATTGAGGGTTTCGACAATGGTACGAATCTTAGAGGGCGAAATCGCCAATGCCAAGCACTGAGTGGGGTTTTGGCTGTGAGCTTCGGGAAAGTCAATGCGCATGGTTTGATGGGCAGGGACAATCACCGATTCACCAGGAAAAAAATCGAAGGAAGGCGAGTTGGTCAGGTGCATTACTTTCTTACCCCGAATCATACTTGCCAGTACGGGATTAGAAAAAGTAAGCTCTACGTTTTGGGCGGCTTGGTGGGTTTCGTAAATATTGAGTTCGGCATTATCAAGGGTATAGGCAGTACGGTTTTCTACAACGAGTTCTAACTTTCTGCTTTGGAGATGGGTTTTAATGTCGAACGAATTCATAAAGAGGAAATGTTAATTTGAATAGCGACCGTTCACACTGATTATTGGATATATACCAACAATTTTATGATTATTTCTATAAAAAAACAACAGGGTTTGGGAATTAAAATTGCATTAAGCTTTTCGTTGCTGCTTCTCATTCGAATTGATTCAGCCAATGCCCAAAAAAAAGACACAGTGCTACTACGCCAACTAGCTCCCGTGACCGTGACTGCTACGCGACTTGAAATCAATGAAAAACGTTTGCCAGCGGCATTGACTGTGCTCAGCGGTGGTCGAATCCAGATAGGGCAGCCCCAACTTTCGATGTTTGAATCGCTGGGAGGAGTGGCAGGGCTTTTTGCCCAAAATCCTGATAATTATACCCAAGACCTTCGAATTTCGATTCGGGGATTTGGCGCACGTGCAGCGTTTGGGATTCGCGGGATTCGTCTCTATGTGGACGGCATTCCTGAATCTACTCCTGATGGCCAAGCCGACGTCGATAATATTGATATGGGTGCTATGCAGCGGTTGGAGGTGATGCGTGGGCCGTCGTCGGGATTGTTTGGCAATGCAGCGGGAGGGGTAATAAGTTTACAAACAGACAATGTGGCCCAAATGCCGTTGGCCGAGGTGCAAGGAACCGTGGGTTCGTACGGTATGCGGAGTTGGCGTTTTAAAATGGGGGTGCAACAAAAAAAACTTCAAATGGTATTGGTAGCAACTCGTAACCAATCAGAAGGTTACCGCGCCAATAGTCGCATGGAAAGTACGATTTTGAACCTTAAACTACGCTATGATTTTGATTCGTTGACGCGCCTTTCGGTATTGGCCAACTACGGCAACAGCCCTTTAGCTGACGACCCAGGAGGACTTACATTAGCGCAAGTAGCCGAAAATCGTCGCCAAGCCCATCCAAACAACCTTCGATTTTTGGCAGGAGAGTCGGTGACACAAGGCCGTGTGGGAATCACGTTTGAAAAAACGATGGGTAATCATCTGATTTTTGTGCGTGCTTTTGGAACAAAACGCGATTTTGCCAATTATTTGGCGTTTCAGGCCGCAGGGGCAGGAACTATCAATCGAACGTTTGCAGGAGGTAGTTTTCAGTACCAGTTTTCTCAGAAATTTGATTTCCTTAGTTACCGTTTTCGGATAGGAATGGACTTAGAGTCGCAAGGAGACACCCGCCGACGATTTGATAACCTGACGGGGGTACGGGGAAAGTTAACTTTCGACCAGTTGGAATCGTTTAAGAACATTGCCTCGTATATTACTCAAGAGCTTTCGTACAAAAAAATAACGATGTTGGTAGGGCTACGTTCGGATGTGATTCGCTTGAAAGCAACCGATTATTTTATGTCGGATGGCGACCAATCGGGTGGTCGTAATTATAGTCGTATCAATCCTACGTTGGGACTGTCGTGGGAAGTTTCTCCTGCGGTTAATCTCTATTCCAACTTAGGAAGTAGCTTTGAAACCCCAACCATGAGTGAGTTGTCGAATAATCCTTCGGGGACGGGTGGATTTAACCTTGAGCTAAATCCACAGCAAGCCCTGAATTATGAGATAGGGGCGAAGACCTATTTTGGACAGCGCGTTCGGGCTGATTTGGCGTTGTTTACGATTGAGGTAAAAGACGAATTGGTGCCGTACCAAATTACGGGACAAGCCGGGCGGGTGTTTTTTCGAAACGCAGGTCGTTCCAAACGACAAGGCATTGAGGCAAGTTTGAATGTGATGTTGGCCAAAGGTTTAACCCTGTTTTCTAACTATACTTATTCGCATTTTAATTACCTTGAATACCGAACTTCGGCAGGGAAATTTGACGGGAATGTACTGCCAGGGATTCCTAAAAATGCTGCGCAGGTCGAGCTTCGCTATTTTACGCCTTCGGGGCTATTTGCGATTGCTCAGGTACGCCATGCAAGTCAACTCTACGCTGATGATGCCAACGCCGTGACTGCCAATAAATACAGCCTCGTGAATCTACGTTTGGGTGGACAAAAGACGTGGCGGAAGTTTCACATTGAGCCTTTTGTGGGGGTAAATAATTTGTTGAATGAAACCTATTTTCAGAACGTTCAAATAAATGCGAGTGCCAACCGCTATTTTGAGCCAGCACAAGGGCGTTTTTGGTTTGGTGGGTTAAAAGTTGGCTTGAATCGGTAGTTGAAGACTTTCTAAGTTCCTAGGTCGTGGTTTTCAAACTTGGAAGGTTTGGGCAACTTTGTAAAAAAATGATAAACGTTTAAACTTTTTTATGGATGCTGCATCTAAACAATACAAACAAAAAACAAACTGCCTAGATAGTTAGTTACTATGAAAACAAAACTCATTTTTGCCGCGTTAATCCTTGGATTTATCTCAATTTCGGCTCAAGCAACGGAAAAATCACGTAAATTTCATCATCGTAAGCATCTCCACGATAGAAGAGAGGATGTAAGAGACCGCAAAGAAGACAAACACGACCGTCGCGAAGATGTTTGCAATCGAAGAGAAAACAGAAGAGATAGACGTAAGGGAACTAATTAAAAGGGATGAAATGTTATATAATTGTTAAAACAACAGAAGTTGTTTCACAATTTATCCAAGTAATCTTACATTAAGGAAAATATTTTTAAAATGGCTGTATGGGTTGGACACGCCTCGACTTTTAGTTGGGACGTGTCTTTTTTATTTTCTTGACGAGGTAAGGTTGGGATGAGCGAGCAGCAGAACGTAGAAAAAAAGGTTGGGTTTCACGTTGTCAGTTCGGGTTTTAAGTACGAATATTGCCAATAAATATACTCCATTTTATGCAAGAACATCACTTACAGGTAAAGCGAACGGCGCGTTATTTTACGCTGGGCGAACTCAACGAGTCGACCCAAAATGTTTGGTTTGTACTGCACGGATATGGGCAATTGGCGCAGTTTTTTATCCGAAAATTTGAAGTGTTGAACGACGGCCAAACCTTTATCGTTGCTCCTGAAGCTTTATCTCGGTTTTACCTCGAAGGTGTTTCGGGTAGGGTGGGGGCGTCGTGGATGACGAAAGAAGAACGGCCTCACGAAATCTCAGACTATATCTTTTACCTCAATCACCTCTATGACACGTTATTGGAGGGCAGAGATGTGTATAAGCTGACCATTAATTTCCTTGGGTTTTCGCAGGGGAATGCGACTTTGCTTCGGTGGCTCAACAGCGATTATGTTCGCTGCGACCGTTTGCTTATTTGGGCAGGCTTTTTCGGAAATGGTATCGCCGACGTGATTGACCCCAGTAAATTGACTAACGTTCCTACTACGCTCGTGTATGGTTTGCAAGATGAATATTTGGTACAACTTGATGCCCAAAAATACGAAGAGCCTATTCGGTTTGCCATTCCTCACTTAGAAGTGGTGACTTTTGGAGGCCGCCATACCGTTGACCCTACTACTTTACATCAACTTGTGAAAGGATAAAGCCCTATTTGTGGCCACAGCCGTCAATGTAGGCCGTAAAAACACTGCCTGCTTCGACCTTAAATCCTGGGTTTAACTGCACGTATTTTTGAGCGTCGTAGGTCACTTTTGCCGTGGCTGAAACAACGTTTTTGGCTTGGATATTGTCACTCACTTCAAATTTTACAGCCTCAGAAACAGTGTGGTTTAAAAGCAAAATGGTTGTACATGGGTCGATTCGGTACAATAGTTTATTCACCTCTAACGTCGAACTTGCAGTGTTTTCGAGGAGTGCCCATGCGGTATTGGTATCGGTATTGTGGTTGGCTAAGTTTTGCTCAAGACTCACCGTAACTACTTTAGGTTCAATGGATTTTAAATATAAGCTATCCAGAAGTTGATTGATGGTCGTGTAGTTTTTGAAAGAACGCCCCACCAAGTTATTGTGTAGGTCCATGGCAGAGGCGGCGTTTTTTACCAGTGCTGTACCTGCGTCGTTGTATTCGTAAGCTGAGGTAAACTGCCTTACAATTTCGGTAGCCGCGGCTTCAGTAGCCCCGATGTCTTTGAGTTTTTTAACCGCCAAGGCATTCCAAACCGAGTGTCGGAAGGCGTTGGAACTGTTGTCGTTTTGTGCTTGTGCACCCGCCCCAAAGCGCTGGTCGGTGTAGGTATTGGCTTCGTTTCCTGCATCAAAAATTAATTGAGCTTGAACAGGGTATTGGTAGGCCAAAGCTTGAACACGTGGATTAAATCCCAATAATGAATTAGGTAAATGCCCTTTGGAATGAACCAAAAGTGCTACAAAAATAAAAAAGAGCGACGTAATAAAACGACGTTGCATGGTGGTTGGTTAGGGAAGAGTTAGGCTAGTAAAGGTACGTGAAAATAGGGATACTTTACAACAAAATACCCGACTCACTCTAAATTAGTGAGCCGGGTATCGGGTATCAATAAAATACGATTTTGGCAACTACAGGCTGATGGTCAGAAGGATAACGTTGGTCTTTGGCATCGGTTAAAACGCCGTATTTCAACACTTTGATGGGCGAACTGACAAAGATATAGTCGATGCGTTGCTTCATGGGGGCATCAAATTTGAACGCATTGAAAGTGCCTTCTGGCCCATAAGCTGGGGCTACCGACACGTCGTGTGTATCGTTGAGCGCACCTTTCATGAGTTGAATTTGTTCTGTTTCGGGGGTTGAGTTAAAATCTCCCGTACAAATGACCAACGCATTACCCGCAATTTCCTTCATTTTTTTGACCATTAAATGCCCCGATTGACGGCGGGCTTCTACGCCTTGGTGATCGAAGTGGACGTTGAAAAAGTAGAACTCTTTTTTGGTAGTGAGGTCTTTAAATTTTGCCCAACTACAAATCCGATTGCAGCAAGTCGCGTCCCAGCCTTTGCCTGGCGTTTCGGGGGTTTCGCGAAGCCAAAAATCACCCGATTGAAGCAATTGAAAACGGTCTTTTTTGTAAAAAATCGCTGAGTGCTCCCCTGCTTCTTTTCCGTCGTCACGGCCTTTGCCCACAAACGCAAATTCTGTTAATTCAGCAACACCGTTGAGTTGGTGTCGTAATGCCTCTTGGGTTCCAAAAATATCCCATTCGTGAAAACGTACGAGGGCTTTGACGTTTTCTTTGCGATTAGGCCAAGCATTAGGGCCATCGTTGGGCGTATCGTAGCGCAAATTGTAAGTGGCTACATTGATGGCCTTTGAAGGCTGGGCGTGACTGGAAAAAAATGCGCAAAAAGCAAAAAGTGTTACTAAAAATGGCGTTTTCATTTATTTACGTTTAAGACTGGATAAATACTCAATTAAATCAACTAACTCTGGTTGGCTCATCGACTCATGAAGGCCAGCCGTCATCAGTGATTCGTCAAGTTTTTTCATCGAAACAACCTGGCTCATTTTGTAACTTTGGGTTGTACCTCCAGGGAATTTGAGTAGTAAATCAGTTTCGGTTTTACTGGCTACAATTCCGACCGTCGTACTGCCGTCTTTGAACTTCACTTCGTAGCCTTCAAAGCCAAAGCTTACCCCCGCACTTGGGTAGAAAATAGCCATATATTGACCATCTTTGCCAAGTTTGCTGCCAATTTCGGATAATTTAGGCCCAAAATCAGCCCCTTCGCCGTTGACTTGGTGGCAAATAGCGCAGTAATTAGCAAATACCGTTTTGCCGTTGGCTACGTTGCCTGTGAGGGTCATGAGTTCACTGACAGGAGGTAATTTTTTGCCTGCTTTCGTAGGAACGGCATCAAGGTATTTAGCGGCCTGAATCCGAACGTTTTTGCGCCAAGCACCGCTTACGCCCTGCACGGCCGCTGCTTTGTAATCGTTGGTAATCTTGCCTTGTTGGAGCAAGTCGAGCACGAGGTCTTCGCCATCCATACTTCCGCCTAATGCCCGCGTAGCTTCCGTCCGAATGGCTTTGGGGCGTTTGGGGTCAAGTGCTACGGTTTTGAGAATGTCTAAAGATGGTTTACTCCCAATTCCACGAAGCGCAATCAACGTATTTTGGGCTTTGGCGGCGTCTGTACCGTTGATAGTAGCCCAAAGAAGCGGCGTTTGTTCTTGTTTCAACAACTGACGTGCGGCATCCCGACCTTCGCGTTGCATGGGTTTGTCGAGGGCGAGTTGCAGTAAGCGTTTTGCTTCACTGGCAGGTTCAAATCGTTGTACCAAATCCATGTATTCGCCCGTACCGTAGCTGGCATCGAGCAGTTTTTGAAGGTTTTGCTGTGCCAAGGGCGAAGTTTTCACAAAGCCTGGGTCGAGGTGACGGAGGCACAATTTTGTAATTTCGGTGTCGGTATTGGTTTTCATTAATTCTAGCAACGCCTTCGATTTTTCAGTTGCTCCTGGGTTAAAATCAAACGCCCTGAAATAGCGAAGGCGTTCTTTTAACGCCACGTTTTTATCGCCCGCCAACGAGGCCAATAACGGCACCGAGGCGGCCGTCCGTGCCCGCCAAACGAGGTCTTTTCCTTTGGCTGAGGCAGTTGGGTTAGGCCCTGCGAGTTTGAGCCAAGTGCCAAAAAACTTATCCCATTGACCATCGGCCGATACTCCGAGGGCTTCGAGGTACCAGCGGTCTTGTCCGTCGTAGCGGTTGGCCAATTGTGCCCAAATATCCGCCGCGAGGTCGTCCGTATTATGACGAATCGCCAAAGCTACTTCCCGACGAACCTGCGGTTCTGAGTCAGAAGCTAAGAGATTTAATTGTTCAACAGTCAATGGTAACACCCCTTTGGCCGTAATTTGGCGTGCGGCTCGAATGGCGGTAATGCGTAAATCAGCGTTGGCGTCGTTTAAGGCTGTACTGACGTAGTTATGCCCATTGGGAAGTTTGCTCAACAACCACAACGCCCGCGCCTTCATGCGGGGATTGGTAGAGTTTTGGTACATTTTCGACAGCTCACTTTCGGCACTTTGGCCGAGGCTACGAATTTTGTTCCACGCCAAATAACGCACCGAAACGTTGGGGCTTTGAATGGCTTTCAACGCACCTTCTAACGTTGTGAAATCGTGGGTAGGGGTTTTGTAATAGGTATTTGGGGGGGTGATGCGGTAGATGCGTCCACGGTTCAAATCGCCCGCTTGGTGACCGCCTACGCCTGGGTCGTACCAGTCGGCGGCGAAAAGCGAACCATCTGGCGCCACGCACACATCCGATGGCCGAAACCATTGGTTACGTTTGCCGTACAGTACGTTCAGCATGGTGGCTTTGTAGCCCGCGCCATTTTTTTCAACGGGATACGAACGAACTACGTTTGGCCCCGCATCGCAGTGAATCATTTGGTTTTGGAAGACGCTTGGCAATAGTTCACCTTCGTAAATCACCATACCCGTAGGCGAGCCTGCGCCCGTTTGGAGTAAGTTTGGAACTACGCCTGGGTCGTTTAGGTGCCAGTGGCGGAAAGGAATTTCGGCTTCGATATTGGTTCGATTGGCACTCCAACCTGCCCCCGTCATTTCGTCGGTGTAGCCGTAGTTGCCGTATTCCATCACGTAATTGATACGGACTCCCTTGTTGCCATCGTCGTCGTTGTCTGACTGCCACATGGTGCCGTAGCTATCCACGGCCACTTCGTAATTATTGCGAAAATTATGCCCGAGTACTTCTACGTTTTTAAAATCAGGGTCGCAACGAAATACCATTCCCTGCTTGTATTTTTTGCGGTCGATGGGTTGTCCGTCTTGGTCGAGTACGGGCTGACCTTTGCCGTCTAGTAGTTGATTCCCTTCGTTCCCAAAGTTGAAATACAGTTTTCCGTCGGGACCAAAGGTAAAGGCGTGCATTCCGTGGTCGTGCTGTTCGCCCTTAATTCCCTGAAAAACAATCTCTTTTTTATCGGCTTTGTCGTCACCGTTTTCGTCGGTAAACAACCAAACGTACGGGCTTTGTGACACCAAAACGCGGTTGCCCATGACCAAAACCCCCAGCGGGGCAGCCACTTCGGGGCCTTGGTAAAATACTTTGCTAAGGTCAGCTTTGCCGTCGCCGTTGGTATCTTCCAAAATCAGGATGCGATCTCCTTCGGAGTGGGTAGGGTTTCCCGTAATGGCCGGGCGGTAGTTGTAGGCTTCGAGCACCCATACCCGCCCCCGATGGTCGATGTCGATGTTGGTGGGGTTGGTAATCATGGGTTCAGAGGCGAACAGATTGGCTTCCAAGCCATCGGCTACTTCCAATGCTCCTACTGCATACTTGAGGTCGTGTTTTTGGTCTTGTGTAAGCTTGGCATACACGCTATCGAGGCTATTTTGTGAAGCGCGACTGGGGTTGTCGTTCTGATAACTAGCGACTAATCCGCTGGTCATGGCCAGCGCGCCTAGTCCCCAAAGGTATTTTTTCATGGTGGTCGTTCATTTATGTGATGGTATAACAACCATCACATAAGACGAGAACTCCCTTTTTTTAATCTATCAGAGGGGCTTAACTAATAAATTACTACCTTTAAATTTTATTCAAACAAGATAAACAAATGCCTACCAATCCAAGAGTTTACTTTGATATTACGGCCGATGGTGCCCCTTTAGGAAGAGTTATTTTTGAATTACGCGCGGATATTGTCCCCAAAACCGCCGAGAATTTCCGAGCATTAGCGACGGGCGAAAAGGGTTTTGGCTTTAAAGGAAGTGTTTTTCACCGCATCATTCCTCGTTTTATGCTCCAAGGAGGCGATATTACCAAAGGCAATGGTACGGGTGGAAAGTCTATTTACGGAGAGAAGTTTGCCGATGAAAATTTTCAGTTGAAGCACGTAGGGCCAGGAATACTGAGTATGGCCAATGCGGGTCGTAATACGAATGGTTCTCAGTTTTTTATCACTACGGTTACGACCGAATGGCTCGACGGAAACCACGTGGTGTTTGGGGAAGTGGTAGAGGGAATGGACGTGGTGCTACAAGCCGAAAGTTACGGCAGTCCCAACGGACGGACTTCTAAGAAGGTTGTGATAAGTGACTGTGGCGAATGGCCTGGAATTGGATAATTGTGTCGGAGACGTAAAGCCAAGTGCGTCCCAAATTACAGTTTGGGGCGCACTTTTAGTTTGGGGCGAGGTAAGAGTATGTTTAAATTTTGAAAATAGGCATCGGCAGCATAAGTTATGAGTGACCAAACTTATAAGTTATGCAAACCCATTACGAGTCTCTATCCGATGCCCAGTGGCACTTTATCGAAGAAATTTTAAACGACAAACGTAAACGTAAGCATAATTTACGAATGATAATAAATGGAATTCTGGACATATTGAGAACAGGTACTCAATGGCGCAACCTACGTTTTTCTGGCCTACCTTGGCAAAGTGTATACTATTATTTCAGGCGGTGGAAACAAGACGGAACATTGGAAAGACTGAATTCCATTCTCAATCAAAAGGAACGGGCAAGGCAGGGTAAAGAATCAACCCC
>JACCEC012238185.1_pt1 | contig 25000 bp, 24 predicted proteins | sample 7450121 | NCBI WGS metagenome assembly JACCEC01 (sample SAMN15323455, study PRJNA562643) | freshwater metagenome | isolation source: river surface water | place: USA:Blue River Watershed | collected 2017-08-18 | reverse complement strand
TTTTAGTTTAACCATTATAAAATAATAAATAAAAAAAATTTAAAAAAAATAAAATAAAAATAATAATTTATAATTAATTAACAAATTATAAATTATTTAATTGTAAGAGATAAAGTTAAACATATTCATAAATTAATTTTTTTAAACTAAAAGAACTATTGAATGCTAGTGCAAAAAAGTAATTAGATATTGCAAATAGCTCATAGATATGCATGAAATTTCTTAATATTTAAAAATTTTCATGATTTATGTTGTACTTGGCAAAATAGTAATTGTAATAAAAGTCAGATCTTTCATCATTTTCTTCACGAATTAAGATAAGAATGTCATTGCAATTTTGAATGTTTAAATGAGGATCGTAATATACTGAACTAACAGCTTCTTTAATATCTTCTAAATATTCACTAAGAGGACGACCATACCAACCAATATATTGATTAATATTCAAATTATACATATTTGATGTTTTTACTGCAACAATAGTAATATAATCAATATCTGTTCCGATAAGTATATAATTGTCAGAAGATTTAATTATGTTGCTTCTACCGTAATTTGTGTTTAAGTTATTTTTAACTTGTCTTATACCTTTCTTAGTAATTTCACCACTAAAAGATGCAATTACTCTAGTATTCATAACTTGTGTAGGTGCTTCTGCTTCTGCTTCTGCTTCTGCTTCTGCTTCTGATGCTGATACTGTTGTTTCTTCTACTTTTGATTTAGTATCAGTATCAGAATTAACAAAAGTAACGCCAGTTATATTAACGAATTTCTGACTAAAAACAGAATTAAGATTTTTAATTTTTTCATTTAAATTATTGATAATAAGATTGCTATCATTGATTTTTGCATCTAAAACATTACGTTCAGATACAAACGAATTAATATTATTTTCATAATATTTGACTTCTTCTTGTAATTTTTTAATTTGTTGAAGAATTTGAAATATTTCTTCTTCATTTTTTGACTTTTGATTCATTTTTTCACGCATTTCAGTTTCAATTTGTTCGCGCATTTGAATTTCAATTTCTTTACGCAATCTATCTTCTAAACTTTCACTTATTTCAGCTTGTAGTTCAGCTGTTTCAATTGGTTTATCTGGTTCATCTAGATTAACTGGTTCATCTAGATTAACTGGTTCATCTAGATTAACTGGTTCATTTGGTTCAACTGATACAACTGATTCAACTGTTTCAGCTGTTACAACTGTTTCAACTATTTCAACTGTTTCAACTGTTTCAACTTTTTCAACTTTTTCAACTGTTTCAACTATTTCAACTGTTTCAACTGTTTCAACTGTTTCAACTGTTTCAACTGTTTCAACTTGGTTGGCTGTTTCAACTGTTTCAACTGTTTCAACTGTTTCAACTGTTTCAACTTGGTTGGCTGTTTCAACTGTTTCAACTGTTTCAACTGTTTCAACTGTTTCAACTGTTTCAACTGTTTCAACTGTTTCAACTGTTTCAACTGTTTCAACTGTTTCAACTTGGTTGGATGTTTCAACTTGGTTGGCTGTTTTAACTTGGTTGGCTGTTTCAACTTGCATTTCTATGTTAGTTATCACAGATAACTTTATTAAATATAATATAATGTATGAATGACTTAATATATTTAAATTTCAATTTTTTATTAATAAAAAAAATTAAGTTTTTTTTTATTTACTAGATGTATAAACTAAGAATATCATTCATGCATGAATATGCATGAATATGCATGAATATGCATGAATATGCATGAATATGCACGCATGAATACTAAAAGAGATAATATTGATATATATCTCCAAAAATACGTAGTCTCAATATCGAAAAAAGTGAAAGCTTTAATAGCTCAAAGAGGACAAGAGACAAAATTGCAACAACTCTAAATTCGCGTGAACTATAAATCGTACTTGGCAAATCTGTAATCGTACGGATGACGTCCACCATTATTTTTTTCACGAATTAAGAGGAGGATATCTCTACATTCATTAAAGTTTAAATCACTATTTGGAGAAACAGAATTAATAGCATTTTTAATATATTGAATATAACTATTATGAGCTTCACCATGCCATCCAATCTTTTTGTTAATACTAACATCGAAAGTATCTCTGGGTCCTTTTACTGCGACAATATAAATATTATCTTCAGATGTTTTAAGAAGTTGATATGTATCACTATTCTTAGGACTCTTGATAATTTCATCGTCATAATCTCCAAAATTTTTGGATAAATTCTTAAGAATAATTGACATATCAAAATTACCTTCATCTTTAAAAGATGTGACCACTTTAGTTTTCTTAATTTGATTAGGTGCAGGTGCAGGAGCAGGAGCAGGAGCAGGAGCAGATGCAGATGTTAAAGCGGCTCTAAGAAATGTGGATGTAGTTTGGTTAACTGGTAAATTAGTTACTGAATTAGCTGGTGAACTAGCTGGTGAACTAACTTGTGAACTAACTAAGGAAACACCAGTAATGACATTAAACTCTTCCTGAACTCGACGAGTTAATTTGTTAAGTTCTTCATTTAATTTTTTAATTTCCATTCTTAATGCTTCCGTTTTACGGTTTAAATTATCAATTTCTGATATTTTTTGTTTTAATACTTCTTCAGACGATTTAAGCTCTTCTCCCTTAGTATTAATGTCACGCTGAATAGCTTTAATTTCTTTCATAATATTAAGCATTTGTTCGCTTTGTTCATTAACTTCCTTTTTTTCTTTGCGAAATTCTTCTTTAAGCTTTTTGCGAACTTCTTCTTCAAGCTGAGTACGCATTTCAGCTTCAATCTTAACACGCATTTCAGCTTCAAACTCAGCACGCATTACAGCTGTAATCTGATCACTCATATTAACTGTAAATTTTGTTCTATTTCAGATTGCGTTTAAATGCTAGTTATCACTGATAACTTTATTTAATATAATTATAAAAGAATGTAATAATATATTAAAAAATCAATTTTTTTTTATATATTAAAAATTGAATTTTTTATATATAGGATATATAAAAAAACTAATTTTTTTATTTATTAAACATCTAATTCTGATGTATCAATATCTTCAAAAATATCAACAATATTCTCTTTTAATTCTAATATTTTTGATTCAGGTTTTTTAGGTAAATTATTCCAAATATTATTATTAAACAATTTATATGTATTTGAACTTTTAATATTTATAATTTTAATACCATACATTAATTCAAGAATAGTATTAATAATTTTTATTTTATATTGTAATTTTTCTGGAATATTGATAATTTTTTTCATATCATATTTTTTTGTTATATCATTTCTATTTTCAAATATCCAATTAATACATAATTCTATATTTTGTATAAAATCATCATTATTAATTTCAATATCTAAATTTCCAATATCAAATTTTAATATTTTTATAATTTGTTGTACATAATAATGATAAGTATAATAATTTTTTGTTGTAAAATCAATAAAACTATTTGTAATCCATCTGTAATTTTTATGATTTTCTTGTAAAATACTTAATTTATTATCTATTGTTTGTTTATCATTTGGTAATATTGAAGTATAATTTTTATACCATTTCATTTTATTACTATCATTATATTCATGAATAAAATCTTCTGTTAATTCATCACTTAAAACACCATAACAATTTTTAATATTATATCTATATATCTGATATATATCATCATCGGTTAAATAATCATTTCTTTGTTTTATTTTTTGATAATATTCTTCTTTTGTAATATCTTTTGCATGAAATATACCTTCAACATTTGTCATTTTTTCATTTTTTTCTCTATCTTTTCTTAATTGTTTTAATTCATTTAATAAAGTTTGATTATTATCGTTATTATCAATTCTTTCAAATATTATATTATATTCTTTAAATTTAATATATCCAAAAAAACATGCAGAAAAATTTTGTTTATTTTCTAAAATATCATGACAATTATTAACAAATAAATCATAAATAGGTTCATCTTTATAAGGATAATTTAATATAATATCATTATTTTCATTACGTATATATTTTACTGGTAAACAATTATTATATAAATTATAATGAGTTAAATAATAATCATTACATAACATACTTTCAATTTCATTATATGTATATGTATCTTCTTCTTGATTAAAATCTTTATAAAGATCAATTGATAAATATATAGTTTTTTCTTTAGGATATCTAATACGATGAATCATTTGACAAAATTCTTGTGCACCTAAAGAATTATGACAACCATATGCAAATATAGCATCAAAATGATTTTCTAAATCATATGATATACCCATACTAACTGAAGGTGTGTAAATTATAATATCATATTCTGTCCAAGTCTTATTAACATTAATTACATTTTCTAATTTATCTTCGTCACTTGTTTCTCTATGAATTAATAAAACTTTTTTATTTGGATAATCAATATTTATTTTATTTACTAAATCTTTTGCTTTATTATTACTTGCAATAGGTACCACTATTTTTTTATTTTCTTCAATATATTCAAATACTTTAACTAACCATTCATTATATTTCATAACAGCAATCGTATATTCATTATATGGTTTAAATGTATTTAATATAATTGCTGTTTTATCATTATTTAAATTTATATTTTTTTGTAAAAAATTAATAGATCTATCTGATAAATCAGCATCTAAAGCATATATATGCGAAGCATCTTTTAATCTTCTTTCTAATGAAGCAATAATTAAACTAGCATATGAATTTTTAATAAAATGTTGTGATGTTAAATATCTTATTAAACTCTCACATTCATCAATTATAATATATTCGTAAGTATCATTTTTTAATCTAAGTAATGAATCTATCTGACATATTATTTTATTATTATAAATATCATTTTTTATATCTGAATATAATTTAAATCCATGTACTTCTAAATCCCCTAATAATTTAATTCCAAATGTTCTTCTTGATGATATAAATAATATATTACTTTGTTTATTAATAATTTTATTATTTATTAATGATTTTAATAAATTAGTAGTTTTTCCTGTTCCTTTTTCACTTTGTATTCCTATAAACTTATAATCTAAATATGGTTTAAAAATATCTTCATCTAATTTTGCCATATTAATTTCTAAAGATACATTTGATAATTTAATTGGTTTAACTTGATAATCATTAATTATTTGTTTTAATGGTTTATTTTCATATATATCCGTTATTCCTTCTTCTTTACACCAATGAATTAAAGAACCAAGTGATATATTTGATCTTTTAAATTTATCCCAAAATGTTTTAATATCTTTTTCATTATATTTACTACTTTGTTTACTCCATTCATTCCATAACTGAAAATAATTATTTTCTGAATTTGTAATATTAAATAATATCATTCCTATTTTTATCCATTTATTATAATCATCATAATATTCAAAAGGTAATTTGTATAATACATCTTTAATTTTAATATTATTAAAAACTTTTATATCTTTATCCTTATTTTTTATAACACTTTTTAAAATTATTTTTTGATTATGTATATTATTATTATATGTAATTAATGTTTTTTTCCAAAATGCATATGGATCACTGCATAACATATAATCAAATGTTTTATTATTATTAATATTTACTGTTAAAGGTAATAATATATCATTTTTTCCTTTTTTTGTACAAAAACATAATCTAAAACATGATAAATTATAAATTGCTGAATCACAAAACTTTAAATTATATTTTTCATGTGTATTTTGATAAAAATCTTTTACTACTAAATGATTTTCATATAATAAACCTTTACAAATAATATGAAATGAATATTTTTTCTTATTTTCATAATTTATTGAATTTAAATCATTTTCTAAAACTATAAAATCATTATATTTATATTCATGTTGATATAATTCATATGCTGATAATTTTATTTTTTGTATTGTCTCTTTAACTATATTAATAGAATTTTCATAATTATCAATTTCTGTTAATGGTATATCTAAATCTATCGCAAATTTTAAATTAGTTGTATTTGTCCAAAATTCATAATAATTTGGTTGTTCACTAACTTTTATTTTATTAAATAATTCTTCGCATTTCATAACATAATATATTTTACTTCCATTTTCTTTTTTATCTTCTGCAAATAATTTTAATTCATTATTACTATTATAATATTTTTTATAATATTCTAAAGCTTCGGATTTTTTAAAAAATGAATTCATAGGTGTCTCCATATTATCAATTAATATATATTATTCATATTTCTTTAAATAATATATATTTTCAATTTTTTTAAAATTTTATATTAATAAAAAAAAAAGAAATAAAAATATAAATTATAAATAATGTATTATTTATAAGATAAATATAATAATACTTTTTATATGTATTATTATCTTTATTTAATTGTTTATTATCTTTATCTAATTGTATATTATTTTCATTTAATTGTATATAATTTTTATTTAATTCAATAATATCTTTATTTAATAATATATAGTTTTCATTTAATTGTATATTATCTTTATTTAATTGTATATTATCTTTTTTTAATTGTATATTATCTTTATTTAATTGTATATTATCTTTTTTTAATTGTATATTATCTTTTTTTAATTCTATATAATTTTTATCTAATTGTATAATATCTTTGTCTAATTGTATATAATTTTCATTTAATTCAATATTATCTTTTTTTAATTGTATATTATCTTTTTTTAATTCAATATTATCTTTATCTAATTGTATATTATCTTTAATTAATTTTTCATTATTATTAAGTAAACAAATAATAACATCAAGTAATCGTGTTATTTGTATATATTCTAATTGTAGATAAGAATTAGTAAACCTTTGTCTGTAATTATTACTAAAATTTTGCATTATTTCAGAATATTGTTTTATTACTATTTCTTTATAATTAAAAGGTATTTTAAATTTTAATGATATTTCATTTATTTTAGAATTTAAAATATTTTCATTATAACATCCATTATCCATAAAATTATGATAATTATCAGGTAATGGTATAATAGTAAGTGTTACAGACATTATTTTTTATAAATAACATTACTTTTTATAAATAATCTTTTTATTTATCAATTTTTTTAAAAATTATATTATTATTTTGTATATTATATCTTTTTATAATATTTTTAATTTTTAAATAATATTTTTAATTTTTCAATTGTTTCACTTTTATTTTCAAATAATATTTTTAATTTTTCAATTGTTTCATTTACTCCTTCACTTTTAACTAATATTTTTAAATTTTTAATTGTTTCATTTTTAACTTTTAATTTTGTTTGATTTATATATCCTATTTCTTCTGATGCATTATATGTAATATAATTATCTAATTCTTCTTTATCTATTAATATTTCATCTTTTACAATATCATTAATAATTATTCTATTCCAAATTCTATTTTCATAATAAAAAATATAATATTTTATTATATTTCCTCCTTCTAATAATAAATATTTATATTTATATTTTAAATATTTATTATAATAATTAAACATTTTATATATTTTATATATTATAAAAAAAAATGAAAATATTTTTAATTAAAGATATAAAATTATATTATTATTATTGATAATAATGGATAAAAACAAAGATTTACCTTGGATTGAAAAATATAGACCAGTAAATTTAACTACTATTATATCTCATACTATAATATTAAATACTTTATCAAAATTAATAAAAAATGATAAAATACCACATTTAATATTTTATGGACCGCCTGGAACAGGAAAAACTACAACTATTTTAGCATGTGCTAAAGAAATATATGGAGAAAATTATCAATCTATGATATTAGAATTAAATGGTTCAGATGAAAGAGGTATTAGTGTTGTTAGAGAACATATTAAAGATTTTTCAAATACTCAATTAATGATATCTCAAATAATGAAATTAGATTGTAAATATAAATTAGTTATATTAGATGAAGCAGATTCTATGACTATTGATGCTCAATTTGCATTAAGAAGAGTAATAGAAAATTCGAGTAAAAATACTAGATTTTGTATTATTTGTAATTATTTAACAAAAATAATTCCTGCTATTCAATCAAGATGTACTGTTTTAAAATTTAAACCAATTCTTTTTGATGAACATTTACAATTTATTAATAATATTATTACTAAAGAAAAAATTAATATTACAGATGATTGTATTAATAATATTATTAAAATTTCAGAAGGTGATATGAGAAAATCTATTAATATTTTACAATCATTATATTTAATAAATTCTCAAAATTTAATTACAATAGAACACTTATATTCTACTATTGGTTATTTAGAACCACTAAAAAGTTTAGAAATGATTAAAGATTTATTTTCTAATAAATCATTAAATGAAAAATACAACACAATATTAAAATTTAAAGAAGATAATAATTTATCAATTAATGATATTTTAAAAGAATTAACTAATTATTTAATTAAAAGTAATAATATGACTAATAATAAATTAATTAAAATTTTTGATAAATTAGCTAAAATTGAAGTATATTTAACAAATAATGTTAATCAAAATATTCAATTATGTGCAATTATTTCTTCATTATAAAGATATTTAAAAAGAAAAAATAATATATATATTATAATAATAATGCAAATCTTTGTTAAAACATTAACTGGAAAAACTATTACTCTAGAAGTTGAATCTTCTGATAGTATTGATATGATTAAATCAAAAATTCAAGATAAAGAAGGTATACCACCAGACCAACAACGATTAATTTTTGCTGGTAAACAGTTAGAAGATAGTCGTACATTAGCAGATTATAATATACAAAAAGAATCAACACTACATCTAGTTTTAAGACTTCGTGGAGGAAATTAAAAAATAATATATTTTTTATTATCATTATTTTTATATTTTTCTAAATATTTAATAGCTTTATCAAATCTTTCTTTACCTAAAATTTCTCTTGCTTCATTTTTAATAATATCTATTTGTTTATTAATAGAAATATCAATATTTAATTTACTAATATCTTTCCATAATTTAATTCTTTCTAATTTATCATTATCTTTATTTTCTTCTTTATTAAATTTATTAAAAGTTCTAATCATAGTATTATAATTACAATTATAAAAAGTATTATGAGATAATTTTTCAAAAATTAAAGCCATATCAAATATTTTTTGAATTATTATATTATTATCAGTAATATTATGAATATATTCATAATAATTTTTAATTATAAAATATTCCATAACACATTCAATACTTGAGTCATAACCTGGAATATAATTTAAAAAATCATATATTTTATCATTATGCCAATTAACTCTTGTAAAAATATTAAAATAAAACATTTTTTGTTCAATATCACTATATTTAACTTTATCTAATTCATATTTACCATTTATTTTTTCAACCATTAATCTTAATTCTACAGAATGAATATGTGCATATAATTGAATATAAATATCACCTTTTAAATATAAAAAATATTTTTCATTTTTATTAGTTTGTAAATCTGGATTTGATATATATTTTTTATTAATTTGTAAATCATCAATATTATTAGTTTTATATGTATCGGTATTTTCAGTATCATAAGGAGGTTTATATTTTAAAAGCATAAAATCAGCTTCTAAATCAGTTCCCCATTTAGCTTGACTAATCATATCTTTCATAACAGATTCTTCAGAAGGTGATAAGCGAATATCAGATATAAATAATATTTTTCTATTTTCTGCATTTTTTTTTACATGTTCAATTGTATCATCTGTAAAAAATTGATTAAATATTTTTACTTTATTTTTATCTTTATGCATTCTTGATTCATTTGAAAATTTACCAGGATCATATAATAACCATAATAAATCAGGAAACATATCATATAAAATTGGTAAATGTCTACCATCAGCAGAACCAACATATACAACAGCATAATTATTTAAAGATTTAATATTTAATTTTTTACATACTTTTGTTAAAAATTGTATTTCAGATAATAATAATTTTTTTTGCCCCCAATGACATCTACTTTGAAAATCACGTCCATCATGAATATATTTAGTATTAAATGTTAAATCATTTATTGTTTCTGGTATTAATTTATTAGAATTTCTTGTTGATATAACTTGATTATGATAAGATAATCTTTTTGAATTATATTTTTTAAAATTTAATATAACTTCATTAGCATCAAAATTAAATTCTTTCCATCTTAAATAAATATTTTTTAAAAAATATTTATTATATTCATAATTTTTATCAATATTTATAATAATATTATTATTTAAAAAATTTAATAAAATATTTTTTTCTTCATTAGTTATATATTTGTTTTTATTAGAAAATACATATAAATTTGAATGATTTGGAAGAAAAAATGCTTTAAATTCATTTAATGTATGATAAATAAATAAATTATATAATAAATGCATAGAATAAGTATAAAAATTATTTTCATTTGGTAAATTACAAAATAATATTAAACAACCATCTTTATCTAAATATTCATTACATAATAATGTACTTATAATAACTGTTTTTAATTGATGATTATCATAATTATTTATCGAGCCATCAATAATAATAGTATCATATATTTCATTTTTATTTAAAATATTTAATATAATGTCATAATTTATATATGTTCCAATATAATAAATATTTATATTTTTATATTTTTTTTTAAATTCTAAAAAATCACCAATTGTTTTAATATTATATATTATTACTGTTACATTAATATTTGTATATATTGCATATATTGCATCAATAAAATTTATATTTGATGTAATAATTAATATATTATTTATTTGAACATAACTTAAACTTGATAATAATAATCTTGAAAATGGACTTAATAAAATTGTATTAGTATTTATTAATTCAGAATTATTATATAATTTATTATTTGAATATATTACAGGTTCTAACCATAAACTATTTTTATTATTTTTTAAATTTATTGGAATATTAATATTATTTATATATAATAAATAATATTTATTAAAAATAATATCTTTTATTTTTATATATTTATTGTATTCTTTATTAATATTTAATATATTTCTCATATATTAAATATTATAGATATTAAAAAATATAATATTTAATATAATACTTTATAATCATCTATATCATCAACATTAGTTTTATTTAATTGTCCAATAGCTTCTGTATATCTATCGATATCTCTTTTAAATATATCAGAATCTTTATGTTCAATACATACATTATAATATGGTAATAAATTTTCTTTTATATCTCCTAATTTTAGACAAAATGTATCTTTACCATTTATCGCATACCATGCAAAATGGCAATTAAATAATATAAAATCATCATGTTCAATATATTTTATAGTTGTACCTGGATATTTATAAGGATAATCTTTAATTAATTCTTGAGATACTTTATTTATATCATGTTTAGAAATTAATATATGTATTTCATCATTAAATAAATTAATATATTTTAAATCATCTGGATGAAACCAATCTTTTAATTTTTCATCATTATGATAATCTGTTTCATTATTATTTATTAATATATAAAAATAACAATCTTTATTACGATATAAACATAATAATTGAATTATTTCATAATATAATACAGTTTTTTTTTCAATAACTGTACCCCATATAACTATATTATTTCTAAAATTTGTTAACATATAATTATATAAAGGATTGTCAAAGGACGGAGTTCCTGTTTTAAAAATAAAAAATACATAATATTGTTCTTTACTATTATGAGGTCTACTATATGTAGTAGTTGTATCTTCGTCATTATCAAATTTTATTATAAAAAACCCTTTATAATTTTTATATTTATCTTCTTCTTGAAAAATATTATCACTAAATAATTGTGAAGGTTTTTCGGTTAATACTATTCTAATTGGAAATAAAACATCATGATTTTTTAATAAACAAGATAATGATGTTTTATTAATTATTAAATTCCAACTTAAATAACTTAATTTTTCATTTACTAATGTAAATGGATCAATATGTATTTTTGAATTACCCTTGTATTTTATACCTGTTAGTACATTACTTAATAACATTTGTTTATCTTGTATTAATATATCCTCAAATAATATTGATTCATTTGGGACACTTAATGGATGATTTGTATTATTATGTATTTGATCGCATGTTCTTTTACTTTGTAAATCTAAAGCTTTTTCTCTTATATTTAATAATTCTTGTGATAATGAATCTTTAATATATGTTTTATTATCTAATACTTCTTTAGCTTTTGAAGCATACATATCTTGTATTTTTTCCGATAATTCTGTTGTCATACCTAAATTTCTATTTTTTTTTATTCTATTTAATTCTGTCCATTTAGGATCTCTAACTCTAAATAATTTTGTAAAATATGTAGTATCTATTATTTTTTGTATTTCTTCTTTATCAGGGTCGTCTTCTTTATATGGTACAAATTGAAATGATTTTATTTCTGGATAATATTTTTCATCCGTACAATGACTTAATAAATGTCTTATAATTAAATTATCATTATCTTCATCTAATTCTAAAGGTAAATCATGAATATAATTTTTTTCATTTATTCTATTATTGCTTTTTCTTAAATTTAATTCATTGCCAATATATGAAAATAAACCATATAAACCATATTCTAATTTACCTCCTTTTAATTCTAAATATTTTATTTTATATTTTAAATATTTAGAATAATAATGATTATTATTCATTTATATAATAATTATAAATATATTTTTAAAAAAAATATTTTATAATTATTATTTATAATATGTATAATATAAAATCTAATAATGTTTTTAAAAAAAATGATTTAGAGTATAATAATATTATTGAAAATTTTTTAGGTTCTGTTCAAACATTTGAAAGTTTAACAGGTTCAATAGATAATTTATCATTAACATTTAATAATACTCAAGATGGTTGGAATAAATTATATATTAGACCTACATCATTATGGGGTGATGGTTTATCTACTGCAAATGAAACAACAGGAACAAAATATACAACAATTAAAGACATTATGTTACAAAATCCTCATATAGTACCTAAAAATCCTGGTGAGGTTGCATCAATAAGACTTGGAAGAGCTGGAGGTGTGTCATCTGGAAATTTTTGGGAAATAGGTACAAAACCAGATGGTAATTTTCATATAGTAATGAATGGAAATACTACTCCTACTACTGGTGGAGGCGATGGAGTTATTTTAAATTCTAAAGATAAATATACTGAATTATCTGGTGAAGTAAGATTTAAACGTAAAGATGGCAAAGTTACACATTTTGATTATAAAGATGGACAAAATTATATTCGTGGTAATACAATAGTAAATGGAAATTTAAATATTAATGGTGATAATAATAATGGTCAATTATTTGTTAATGGTAGCAAAATCAATAAAACAATATTTTCATTTACACCTATTATAACAGGTAGTAATATATATAATATAGATTTAAATGCAAGAGGAATTAATAGTATAACTGGTAGTAATAATGTAAGAATTTTAAGTTTACATGCTTGGTCAACATCTGGAGATTTTGGGGGTAATTGGATATATTCAGGATCTTATATTTTTTATATTTCTGGTTTTGATACTGGAAAATTTAGAAAACAAGTTTTACATGAATCAGGAGCTGGAGGTACTTTTAATTACCTAAATCCAAATACAATACAATTTACATGTACAAATAGTGCTGCATTTCCAATTACTGTTGTTATTGAACAATTATATTAATTAATTTTTACTATACTCCAAATAATTCTATGATTTCCTATGCTAGTTATAATATTAAAAATTTTATTATTATATACAACATATATTTTATCTTCATTATAAGTACAAAAAATATTATCTAGTTCTTTATTTATATAATTTACAATTTCTAAATTATCATATATATCAGATGGATGATAATTTAATTTAGATATATCTTTATAATAATTATTTTTATTTTTTATAAAATTAATTAATATCATAATATCTTTAGGTGTTTGATTTTCAATCATATTGTAATTTCTTTTCATTTAATATATATTTAAAATATATATATTAATAATAAATAAATTCAATTTTAAATAATATGTTTATAATAATAAAAAAATTGCAATTTATAATTTATAATAAATTATGATTTTTAAAGAAATTAAAATAATGTCAGATAATGATTACACTATGCAATATAACGAACATATTAAAGAAGATGAAGATGAATACGAAGAATACGAAGAATACGAAGAAGAAGACGAAGAAGACGAAGAAGACGAAGAAGAAGTAGAAATTATTATGATTGGTCCTGATTCTGATTCTGAGTTTTTTGATTCTGAATCAGAATTTAATTATGAATTATTAAATTTAATTTATGATTAATAAATAAAAATTTAATTAAAAATTTGTTTAAATTCAAAATGTTTTTGAATAATATATTTAAAATCTTCTGGAGGATTTTTGATCATTTCATCAATAGCCCATTTCTTTGTATATAAATATATTTTTTTATTATATTCTTCACTTGCTTTTTTACCTATTTCATTATTAATATTACTTTCATATCCAGGTTCATTAAAATATGGTTTATCTATAAAAATTAAACTTTGTATTGATACTAAAATTTGTAATAATGTTGATGTTTTAGGATTCCAATTTTCACCACCTGAACCTGACCATGTTCCTAATAATGATAAACATACTTTTCCACAAGCATATAAATTTGGATTAAAACGTACTGTTCCTTGTCCAGTTGTTAAAATACGCACAATAGGTGGAGAATTTGGATAATCACAACTTAAAATCATTTCAAATAAGAAACAACCATTTTCATATGGTGTATCTTTAGGACCAATAATTATAAATCTAAATATTCCCAAATTTTCTTCATCATATTTAAAAAATATTGATGAATCTTGGTTAAGTGGTAAACTTGTTGATAAGCTTTGAATTTCTTGTAATACTCTTTTAATATTTGTTAATTTAGGTTTATTTTTAATTAATTTATTTTCATAAATAGGATAATTATCAAATTGTATATCTTTAAAAAATTCAATATATTTATCACTTGGATTATCAATATCAATAGCTTTTTCATATGATTCTAAATAACTATACAATTCTTTTATTTTATCAATATCAGATAATTCATTATTTTTTTCTAATATTTGTATGTAATTATTAAATATAATTTTTAATTCATATAAAATTATATTTAATTCATTATCAATAATAAAATTAAATTTATTAATAATTTTTAAAATTATTAAAAATTTATTATAATTTTGTATAATATCAATTACTTGTATACCAAATAAATTTTCTCTTACATATTGATATAAACATGAATTATTAATTATATCAATATTTATTTTTTTTGAATTAAGTATTTTTTCTAAATATTTAATTATTTTATTATTTTTTTTATTTTCAATAAGTAAATAATTTTCTAAATCCCAATTTGTTGAAGTACGCGTTCCATAACCTGTACCACTAGCCCAAGTACTACCTTTAATTACTTTTTTAATAGGAATATTATGAATTGTGATTAATTCATATATTTTTGGTGGAATATGACAAATTATTGATAATTTTTCTAAATTATCTTCTAGTTCAATATATTCTAAATTTTCTGATAAAATACCATGTTCTTCAATTATATTTTGTATATTCTTTATAGTATATTCAATACTATTAGTAGGATTCCATAAATCATTTTTAAAATATTCTGAAAATTTAATATTATAATTTAAATTATTTTTAAATTTTGGATATTTAATATTAATAATATGCGGTGAATTAGGATAATTATTAGGAACTTTTACTTTAATTAAAATATTACCATCGTAATTTTTAATTATTTTTTCAGATATAGGTTTTAATTTAATATTAAATTTAAGCAAATCATTATTTATTGGTTCTGCAATAATATTTTCTAAACTATTTATATTACAAATTTCATTCCATAACATATTAATTATTTGTTCTGATAATGATTTATTATTATTTAATGTAACTCTTTTAATAACACTTTCAATTAAATGTACTTTTTCTATTTTTTTTTTTTCAAATATATCATCAAAATTTAAAGTATCAATTAAATTAAACAATGTCTCCATATAATTTAATATTAATACTCTCTTTAATATTAGATTATTAATAATTCAATATTTTTTATTCATAAAAAAGACTTAAAAGAATATTTTTATAATATATTATAAAAATATATATAATAACAAAAATGAGCGAAGGAACTACTAATCCTACACCAAGCAGAACTCTACGTATTCCAGTATCAGAATACAACACAACAAAATATAATTATAATCATACATTAAATGGAAATGTATATTTTTTAACTTTTGATACAATTGATGAATCTGTTGAAGCATATAAAACATTAAAAACAGATAATGTTCCTGTTAAATATCATGTATATTCGCTATTTATTAAATTTGATGAAAGTATTAATAAAGAAAAACTAGAAGAACAAATTAAAAATATTCTTAATAATAACTATAATATTACATATATTAGAGTTGATAATAAAGAAAATACTGTTAGTCATACTGGTAAAGTAGTAATTGATAAATTAGATGATTGTAAAAATCTTTTATCTTTTAAAGATGAAACATCAATTAGACTAAGATTTTATAGATTTGATCCTAAAAAAGCAATTAAAAAATCAAATCCATCAAATGAAACAAGTAATTTTACCAAAGTAGTTAATAAAAGAAAACCAAAGAAACAGAATTAATTTTTTAATTCTGAACATTCAATTAATTCTTCTATAAATTTTTTAGTAATATAACCATATTTTGATTTTGTTTTATTAACAAAATCAATATTATTTGTACATTTTTGACAATTACATATTTTTAAACAACAACAAATAACATTATCACAAATACATAATTTTTTATTACATTCAATATTATTTTGATTAGCTCTAATATTTTCATAATAATTAACAACATCAATAAATTTAACAAGTTTTTTATTTAATTTCATATTAACAATATTATGAACAGTATATAACCAATATGTTATTCCCATTCTATCATCTAAATATTGTTTAATATCAATATATTTAAAAAATATTGTATATGTTTCGCGACAAAATTTACATGGTAATGTAAATTGTAAATTATAAAATAATTCATAATAATATTTTTTTTGTTCAGGTGTTGGATTAATTTCAGGATAATTAAAACTTGTTGTATGTAAAAAAGTCCATGCACTTGGGCCCCATTTACTAGTTTGCATATATTATATATATAAAAATATATATATAATATATTTTTTCTTAATATAATAAAGTATAAAAATTAATAAATAATATTAAATTTATTAAAGCGATTACAAATGATATATTAAAATATATTAATGATGTTAATATTACTATTGGTTTAACAATTTTACTAACATTATTAACAGCTAAAAAAACAACTATAATTATTAAAAATATTCCTATAACAGGACCAATAATATATCCTGTTTCTTTAGCAACTATATTTAATACATCAGAAGCATTATTTTTAAAAAAATCATATGATGAATAATTATTATATTTTTCATTCATTTTACGATAAGTATCTATTTTTTGATTTATTTTTTTATTCATAATATATAAATATACTAAAACATACAATATTATATAACCTAATAAAAAATATATATCATTCATATTTAAAAACTTAATTCCATCTTTTAATGATAATGGATCATATCCAAATGTTGGTTGAGTATAAAATGATATTATAAATATTAATATAAATAGATAAAAACAAATATTTCTAAAATCAGTATCATTAAATATATTATAAATATTATAAATATTATCTATTAAAAACATTATATATTATATTAATATAATATTAATATTTATGATATAATAATATATAAGCATTATTATTTAATTGTTCTAATTTTTCAAAACTAATTTCTTCAATTATATTTGTATCATCTATTAATATCCATTCATTACCATTTCTAGATATTGAACATATATAATGTCCACCATTTATATTACCTATATGATATATAATACCTCTTAAATGATAATTATTAAATAATATTTGTGGAAAAATAATATTATTATTATTTTTAATAATATTATTACCATCTAATACAAATCGATTTAAACAAATTATTAAATATTTAGATAAACTATCTATATATATTTCTTTACTTGATAATACTTTTTTATTACATTTATCACAAAACCATAAATTATCTTCATCTAATATTTCTTTATTATATAATTTATTAAAACTATCATTTAATGTTTGACAATTATCTATTGATAAAGATAATATTTTTTCTGATATTTTAACTTTAGAAAAATTATTACAACTCTCGCAATTTACTTTTGATATTAAAGATATTTCAAGAAAATTTTTTATATTTATATCTTTTCCTAATTCATCAATATCATCAATAATAAATGTTAAATATTCATGCGCATCTTCTTGACTTTTACCAAAATAATTTTTATTAAGTTTTTGATATCTTTTAAATAATATTAAAGGTCCTAATGTATTTGTTGTTTCTTGAAAATAATCTTTTATTGTTTGTTTATATTTTTTTAATTCTTCATTATCTGAATTACTAATTGTTTCTATTAATAATGGACAATTAAATAATAATTGTAATGATGAATTAATAAAACATGTATTCCCTAGGTTTTGCAAACCTGTTATTTTTGACATTTTTATTATTTATAATTAATATTTTAAATTTATTTATTTTCTAAATTATTAATATATGTTTTGTATATTAGGAAAACCAGTTTTAACATTATCTGATATTAAATCAGATAATTACAAAATTCAAAAATACAATTATTCTACATTTTTTGAAGAATATGAATTTTTGAATGAATCAAAACCATATTCAATATATATTCCTAATTATGGTTATTTCTTACCACCACATATTGAATATAATTCTAATTTTAAATATTGTGATAAATATGTCAAAGGTTATTATTATACATTAAATTATGGTTATACAAATGGTGAACAAAGTAATAATTTATTATTACATTTTATTATTATTATTATTATATTAATAAGTGTTTATTTTTTTATTAATTATAATAATAAAAAAAAATTAACAAATTATAATAAACCTAATAAATTAATGAAAGAATTATATAATTATAAATTAAAAAATATAGATACTTCAAATCATTATGATACTATTGAAAATGCTGAAAGAATTTTTAAAGAAATAAATAGTATTAATAAATGTAATGATGTATTAAAATTAATTAATACAACTGATATAATTGATAGAGCAACAAATATTAAAAGTTATGTACATACATTATGTAGTTTTGATAATATTACTTATGAACAAAAAAATAAATTAGTTGAATATTTAGATCAAATAATAAATAATAATTGTTAATAATTTGTTATAAAAATCATGAAGATTTGTAAGATTAGCGTTATAACATCAAAAGCAATTAAAATTAATTCTTTTATTTAAATTAAATTTTAATCATTTAAAGATATATAAAATATTATTTTATATATCTTTATGGCAAGACCTTTTGTATCAGTAATTACACCTACTTATAATAGAAGAGAATTTTTACCTTTTTTATTACACCAATTTAATTATCAAACATACCCAAAACATTTAATGGAATTAATAATTCTTGATGATTCACCTGAATCTAATGAAGATATAATTCCAAAAGATGACCCACGAATAAAATATATTTATTCACCAGAAAGATTATTTTTAGGTAAAAAAAGAAATATGTTAAATTCAATGGTTAAAGGTGATATTATTGTATGTATGGATGATGATGATTATTATTCAAAAGATAGAGTTTCTCATGCTGTTTTTAAATTAATGTCACAACCTAAAATAGAATTAGCTGGAAGTTCTATTTTACATATATTTTATCCTCATATTCAAAAAATATATCAATTTGGTCCATATGGTCCAAATCATGGAACTAATGGTACAATGGCATATAAAAAAAGTTATTTAAATAATCATAATTATATTGAAGATAAAACTAAAGCTGAAGAAGGACATTTTACAAATGATTTTAGTGAACCAATGATTCAATTAGATCCTATTAAAACTATGTTATGTATTTCACATGATTGTAATACTGTTGAAAAAACTTCTTATATACCTAATGGTATATTAACTAAACATAAATTAAATAAATTTTTTAAAGATAATGATAATATAATGATTAATAGAATAAATGAATTAACAAAAAGATTAAAAAATAATATCTAAAAATATTAATATATGAAATATTTATTATTTCTTTATTTTTTAACTATTATTTTTTATTATATTTATTATTCATTTATTAATCAAATTGAAAAACATGATAAAATTAATGAAATTGTGTTTATAAATTTAATTTGTTTTATATTAATATTTGTTATTTATAAATTAAATTAATTATTTATTATATTCTATTTCTATAGTTCTTGATAATTTTTTAATTACTGATGATTCATTTTTTAAAACTAAATTAAAATTATTTTTTTTATCAACTAATAATTTAATATTATTTGTTGGTATATGATTGCTATTACAATTTATTAATAATAATAATAATAAAATATATTTTGTTAACATTTTTAATTGATTATTATATAAATAACTTAAAAAAATTTTTTTTCAATTTTTTAATTATTAAATAAATAATAATCAATTGCATTTTTTTTCAATACATCATAAAATTGATTAATTAATAAATCTTTTTCTAATGCCATTTTATATATATGTTCATCAACTGTTTTTTCACCTTTTGGAGATATTGCTAAATATATATAAATTTTAACATTTCTTTTACTTTTTTCTACATCTTTATGAGAACAAAAACGCACTGCTCTACCTATAATTTGTTCTAATCTTGAAGTATTCCAATATGGTTCTAAAATATGAACACTATTTACTCTTAATAATGATACTCCTTCTTTCATAGCTGGAGAACCTAAAATAATTTTTATTAAACTTCCATCTTCATTTTCTTTTTTATTAAACATTTCTTTAATCATTTCTTTACTTTCTAATTTTTCATCACCTGTCCATAATGCATATCTATTTTTACCAATTCCATTATCAACAGCATTTTTATAACCATTGGCTTCTAATACTTTAATTAATGTACATAAACCACCATATTTTTTAAAATTTGAATATATAAATATTGTTCCCTTAGTTCTTTTAATTTTAGATAAAATTTTATATATTTTACATGAATATTTTTCTAAATTTTTACCATTAAATTTTTCATATCCTTTTTCACCAGTTAATCTATATGGAAAGCAAATATTTGACATTATTCTAGGACCAATTAAAAAATTATTTGGTAATTTTAATATATCTTTGAAATTTGTATTTTTCTCTTGAGATATTAAAGCTAAATATGATTGATATTGATAATTACTCATTTTACATTTAACTATTTTTATTTTTTTTTCTGGAAAAGCATATTCTGGTGCACCTGGATAATAACTTATTAATCCACGACTTAATTTTTCTAATAATTTTGAATTTTTTATAACATATTGATTGTTCTTTTTTGTTATAAATGTTTCAGTAAAATTATTTCCTATTGGTAATTGTTCTTTTGGTCTTAATAAATTTAATGTTAATGCTATTTCACTTGGTTTGTCAAATATTGGCGTTGCTGATAATAATACAACTCTTAATGTTTTCGGTGCTTTCATTATATTTTTATATATAGTATTATAAAATTCTCCTGATTCACTTATAACATTTTGTATTTCATCTATTATAAGTAATGTATTATTAAAATCTATTTTTTTATTTTTTAATAATTCTACAAACTTATTATAAGAATATATATCATATTTTTTATCTATTCTTTTATGAATTGTTTCTATTAACTCTTTATTTTCTACTGTTAAATCTTTTCTTTCTTTTTTTCTCACATAATTATTACCTGTGCATTCTGATCTTAATTCTTTATAAAAATTACTTATTAATGATGCTGGTAAAACTACTATTACTCTTTTATCCCATTCTTCTGCTATTCTTATTGCTGCACATGTTTTTCCAGCTCCTATTTTATGAAAAACTAATAAACCTTTATATGATGTTTTTTTATTAATAAAATTAGATACAAATAATTGAGGTTTTTGTAATTGATATTCTGTAGGAAAACATAGTTCTTTAAAAGTTGGATTTTTATCAATTTTATATTTTTTAAATTTTATTCCAATTAATTTTTGAAAATTTTCATCATTAATATTTGGATAACTCATTATTATATTTAATATTATTTTTTTTTAATATTAAATATATTTATTTATCGGACATAGTTTTTTTTAATTATATTTTCAATATATATTAATAACGAATCTTCTTTATAATAATAATAAATTATTTCATAAGGTGGAAATTTATTATCTAAATTTATTAATTTTAATAATATTTCTGTATTATTTATTTTATTCCATTTATATTCTTTTTTTTCTATTATTTCTTTTATTTTACTTAAACAATCATTAAATGTATAATATTTTTCTAAATCATAATTAAAAAAATCAGCCCATGACTTCCAATATTTTGTATAATATTCATCCGGTTTTCTTGGTAATTTATCATATTTATCACATAAATTATTATATTCATTTATTGTTTTAATATTAAATAATTTTATTAATTTCTTAGCTGAATTATAATTAAAATCTTTTTCATATTCTTGTTTTATTATATCTTCATTTATTTTATTTTCTAATTCTTTACATGTAAATATATATTCTTTATCTATATCTACTTGAATTGTTATATTATTTATCTTTATTTCATAATTATTATTTACTTTTATTTGTGAATTTTTATTATTAGTAATTAAATTTATTTTTTGTAATATTTTATTTACAATATAATTTAATAAATCTTCAATATTTGAACATTCAAAATATATAATAATTGTTCCACTCTCTTTATTATCATACTTCCTTAACGAACGGCCCCATAATTGTATAATACGATGTGAAGGATAATCATTTGCACCAGTTGCTAATGATACAAGACTAACAGGAGGATCATTATAACCAGTTTCTAATTTATCACAAACAAACATTATACTTTTATCTATAGATTCATAAAAATCTTTTTCAAATAATAATGATTCATTTGTTTTCATATTTGAATGTGTTTTATAAAATTTAAATTCATTATTATTTAGATTTTTATATTTTTTATATAATTCTTCAACTTTATTAATATCTTTACATCTAAATATTTGTTTATAAGTCGGAGCAGCATATTTTAATGTATCATTTATTATATCAATATTATTAATAAATTTAATAACTATTTTTGGTTCAACTAAATAATTATCATTATATGCTTGAAACATATCATAAGGTTCAACTAGAAAATTATCATTATATAAATATGAAATTTGTTTATTATTAGTATCTGTATAAGGTGTAGCAGACATACCTAAAAAATATTTTGATTTATTTTTTAGAGTATTTAATACTTTAATAGCATTATCTCCAATATGCATATGTGCTTCATCAATAATAACAAAATCAACATAATCTGTTAATTTTTCTATATCATGTAATGATTGATGTAATACAACTAATATTTTACCTTTGGATTTAAGAAATTTTACAGCTTTATCAATATTAAATTGTCCATGATGACAATACATAATATTATTCTTATCTATTAATTTAAAATCTTCTTTTTGACTATCAATAATATTATTTCTATAACAAATCCATAATGTATTTACATTTTTTAATGCTAAATGCATATTAATACCAGTAAATGTTTTTCCACCGCCTACACATACTTGATATAAACCACAAAAATTATCTAATTCTTTAATTTTATCAACTGCAATTTTTTGATGAGGTCTTAATAATAAATAATTATTAATTGTTTCTTGTTTATAAGAATATAATAAAGGAAAATTAATTTTATTTTTATCAAAACCAGTTAATATTAATTCATAACCTAATTCTTTATAAATATCTACAATTATATCATAATCTTCTAATATATAAAATTCGGTTCCTCCTCCTAAATTAATATTATTTATTTTATTTTTTAATAATTTATCTATTTCATATTCATTCTCATAATCTTTTATTAACCATAATCTTTCTAATTTATATGGATATGGACTATAAGTAACATAATTCTTAAATCTTTGTTCTGGATTTGTTGTAAAACCAAATTTAATAAAATTATTATAAATTTGATTTGATAAAATATATAAATAGGAATTTATCATATATTATTTAATAATATTAAATATTTTTTAAATTCTTTTTCATTATTTGTTTATTAGATTCAATTTGTTTTTCTAATAATTCTATAATTTTAATATTATTATCACAATATTCTATTATTTCATTTTGTTTTTCTATTGATGGTATTGATATTTTAATGTTTTTAAATTCTTCTATATCCAAATTTTTTTGTGCTGCTCCTCTTGCTATATTATATATTATATTTTGATTATTTAACATATAATATCCTAAATATTTATGTATCATTATATCTTCATTTTTTGGTTTAATTGTTAAACCACTATCATTTAAAAATATTTTTTGATTTATTAATCTAATACAATTTTCAGATAATGCAAATCTACCAATTAAAATATTAAAACCTTCTCTATTATAAGTATTTGTTGTAAATGTAGCATCTCCACTACCATATACTTTATAATCTCCTAATTCTGTTTTTGATTTTACTATTCTTGTACCATAATTAACTTCACAAACTTCATCTAAAGTTTTAATTTCAGAATCATCTAAATTATATTTAACATATAAATCATTTAATTTTTTACAATCTAAAATTAATTTTTCATTTTTTGTATTTATTTCAGTATAATAATTTAAAATCTCTACTATTTCATTTTGTTTTTCTATTGATGGTATTGGTATTTTAATATTTTTTATATATTCTTTTGAAATATGTTTAATAGTTGCACCTTTAAATCCATCTTCTAATATATTTATATTATTTTGTAAATAATAATAAATATATTTTGTTGATTTAAAAACTATACAATCTCCAGAACATGAAAAATTATTTTGATAAT
>JACCEC010797289.1_pt1 | contig 25000 bp, 23 predicted proteins | sample 7450121 | NCBI WGS metagenome assembly JACCEC01 (sample SAMN15323455, study PRJNA562643) | freshwater metagenome | isolation source: river surface water | place: USA:Blue River Watershed | collected 2017-08-18 | reverse complement strand
GTGCTCAATTGGATGCTTGGCGAGGTTTGTCATACGCTGATTTGGCATTCGAGGTTTTAAGTCTTTATTGCGACGACATTCCTAAGGAAGATCTTAAGGCGCTGGTTAAGAAGACCTACACATCACAGGTTTATTCCAATGGACGTTCTGATGATCGCGCAGATGACATCACACCGATCCACTGGTTAGGTGATGAGGGTGATACACGTTTAGGTTTATTAAGCTTATCCAATGGTCCAACGCTTGCCTTCAAAGATATGGCCATGCAGTTGTTGGGCAATTTGTTTGAATACACGCTTAATAAGCAGGGGCAAGAACTCAACATTTTGGGTGCGACTTCTGGTGATACTGGAAGTGCTGCTGAATACGCTATGCGTGGCAAAAAGGGTGTTCGTGTTTTCATGTTGTCACCTAAGGGCAAGATGAGTGCATTCCAAGTGGCCCAAATGTATTCCTTGCAAGATGAAAATATCTTCAATATTGCTATTGATGGTGTATTTGATGATGCTCAAGATATTGTTAAAGCAGTTAGTAATGATCATGCTTTTAAGGCTCAGCAAAAAATCGGCACAGTGAACTCAATCAACTGGGCTCGAGTGGTGGCTCAGGTTGTTTATTACTTCCAGGGTTATTTATTGGCAACAAAGAAGAGCTCTGAAAAAGTTTCCTTCTGCGTTCCCTCTGGTAACTTTGGTAACGTTTGCGCAGGTCACATTGCTCGCATGATGGGTTTGCCGATTGAAAAATTGGTAGTGGCCACGAATGAAAACGATGTTTTAGATGAGTTCTTTAAGACGGGCGTTTATAGAGCTCGTAAATCTGCTGAGACTTTCCATACTACAAGTCCATCAATGGATATTTCTAAGGCAAGCAACTTCGAGCGCTTTGTTTACGATCTAGTTGGTCGTGATGCTGCTAGAACTGCTCAAATGTTCAAGGATGTTGAAACAAAGGGTGGCTTTGATCTATCACAAGATCCTGCATTTAAAGGCATTGATCAATATGGATTTGTCTCTGGTAAGAGCACTCATGCCAACCGTTTAGAAACGATCAGAGATATTCATGCCAAGTACAGTGTGGTGATTGATACACATACTGCTGATGGCGTTAAAGTGGCTCGTGAAAACCTACAGTCTCAAGTGCCTATGTTAGTTCTTGAAACAGCATTGCCTATTAAGTTTGCTGAGACCATTCAGGAGGCTTTGGGCCGATCCCCTGATCGTCCGGCTGCTTTTATCGGTATCGAAGATAAACCTCAAAAAGTAACTGTGATGACTGCCGATGTGAATCAGGTTAAAGCATTTGTAGCTCAGCATACAGGTCTATAAATTCTTCAATGAGCGCCACAACTTCTCAAGAGCAATTTATCTATCCGGTGATTGGTTTTGTAGCTTATTCCGGTACCGGAAAGACAACTCTGATTGAGAAGTTGATTAAAGATTTAACCTTGCGATCTTTTAAAGTGTCTGCGATTAAGCATACACACCATCATTTTGATATCGATCGACCTGGTAAAGACTCATATCGTCACCGCGAAGCTGGTGCTCAAGAAATTCTTTTGGTGTCAGATCAGCGTTGGGTTTTGATGCATGAGTTAAAAGACACTACTGAACCTGGTATGCAAGAACAGTTAAGCAGACTATCCCCTTGTGATCTTGTGATTGTGGAAGGTTTTAAAACTGCGCCCATACCAAAAATAGAATTATGGCGTGCTGACCATGCTGTTTGCGCTGATAATCCCTGCAGGGCTGATGAGGATATGAATATTCAGGCGATTGCCTATCCAGGCGGACAATCTGCACTTCAGCAACCTCAGCTCAAGCGCTCAATAAAAGTCCTTGATTTGGATAATCATTCAGAAATTGCAGACTACATTCTAGAAACAACGGGATTATCTGCAAAATTATCTTGATAGCTTTAGACTTCGTTTATGACAAGCTCAACCAAGCATCCAACTAAACCACCGATGAAAACTGCAGAAGAGGCGTTGGCTCATTTATTGGCCCAGGCTACAGCAGTAGATCTAATTGAAGTTCTAGATACGGCAGACGCCTTGGGAAGGGTCTTGGCGCAAGACATGCTGAGTCAAGTCGATGTTCCTCCAATGGATAACACTCAAATGGACGGTTACGCAGTCAGAACTGCTGATGTTAGCCATGCAGGAGTGTCATTAAAAGTTTCTCAAAGAATTCCGGCAGGGCATTTGGGGCAGACCCTAGAGCCTTGCACTATCGCAAGAATTTTTACCGGCGCAACCGTTCCTGATGGTGCTGATGCAATTGTCATGCAGGAGGTTTGTGAGGTGAATGGTGACATGGTGACCATTCAAGAAATTCCGGAATCAGGTCAGTGGATTCGTCGACAGGGCGAAGATTTAAAAGCAGGGCATGTCTGTTTATCAAAAGGCACACTATTGCGAGCCCAAGAACTAGGAGTTCTTGCTTCTGCTGGATATGCTAAGTTGCCAGTGTTTAGAAAATTGAAGGTGGCTGCATTTTTTACTGGTGATGAGCTAACCTTGCCTGGCCAACCTCTTAAGCCGGGCAGTATCTATAACTCTAATAGAGATACTTTGTTAGCGTGCATTCGATCCTTGGGATGTGAGGCTACTGATTTGGGTATTGTTCCAGATACTTTAGAAGCCACAAGAGATGCACTAAGACGTGCTAGTGATGGCCATGACTTGATCATCACTTCTGGTGGTGTTTCTGTTGGTGAGGAAGATCACATCAAACCCGCAGTCACTGCTGAAGGTCGTTTGGATATGTGGCAAATAGCTATTAAGCCAGGTAAGCCCCTTGCATTTGGCGCAGTTAAAAAACAACATCTTCAGACAGCAGAAGCTTCTGAAACATGGTTTATGGGTTTGCCTGGCAATCCCGTTTCTAGTTTTGTTACTTTTTTATTGTTTGTTAGACCCTTCATTGCCAAGCTGCAAGGTCGCAAAAATTTTGCAACCCCAGCAATGTCTATTCGGGCTGACTTTGATTGGGTAAAACCTGATCGTCGTAATGAATTTTTACGCGTGCGTATGAATGACAAAGGCGGCTTAGATTTATTTCCTAATCAGAGCTCCGGTGTTTTGACTTCCGCCTCTTGGGCTGATGGTTTGGTTGATAACCCAGCATCTCAAGTAATTAAAAAAGGTGATTTTGTTAAATATATGCCTTTTTCAGGAATGCTTTAAGCTCTTATTATGAAAATCACGATCAAATTTTTCGCATCCTTAAGAGAGTCTCTTCAAAGCTCAGGAGAGGTGCTAGAAACTCCTGCTGAGGTTGCTACAGTTCTTGAGTTAAAAGAGTATTTGATGGCTAGAGGCGAGCCTTGGGTTTCAGTTTTAGCCACTGGTAAAGCGGTACGTATGGCCCTGAATCATCAGATGATTGAGCAGGATGCGCCATTGCAAGAAGGTGCTGAAGTGGCCTTTTTCCCACCGGTCACTGGCGGATAAAAGGAATTTAAATGCCAGTTCGTATTCAAACTCAAGATTTCGATCTTTCAACTGAACTTAAGCAATTAAGGCAGGGTGATGCGCGCGTCGGTGCTGTGGCTGCATTTGTTGGTACTGTTCGTGATCAAAATGATGGCTCACAAGTTTCTGCTATGACTTTGGAGCACTATCCGGGGATGACTGAAAAGTCTCTTGAGGAAATAATTCAAAAAGCTAAAGAGCGCTGGGATATTTACGATGTTTTGATCATTCATCGTGTGGGTCCTCTGGATATAGAAGACCAAATTGTTTTAACAGCAGTAACTAGCGCTCACCGTGGTGAAGCTTTTGCTGCCTGTGAATTTGTCATGGATTATTTAAAGACTTTGGCGCCGTTTTGGAAGAAAGAAGATACAGAGTCAGGAGCACGTTGGGTAGATGCGCGTCTTAGTGATGATGAAGCGCTTAAAAAATGGGAGTGATCAATTTCAATTGATCCTGCAGCAGTAAATTACATCAAGCGCTTAAAGGGCGGTAACCCCGCGATTAACTTCTTCCCATAGGGCTTAGTTTTTAGTCGTTTATCTAAAACGATAATTTTGGCTGTATCTGTTTCAGTTCGTATACCGCGACCCACCCATTGTTGAAGCTTGAGTGCAACAGCTGGCACACTGATTTCATAAAAGGGATTTCCTTGGTTTTTCTCGAGCCACTCTGATTTAGCTTCTTCGACGGGGGAGTCAGGTGGTGCAAATGGTAATTTGGTAATTACCACCACTTCACATAATTTACCCGGCAAATCCATGCCTTCGCCAAAACTCTGCATGCCAAACAAAATGCTTCTCTGGCCTTTGTCAATTCGTTGTTCATGTTGTGAGAGTAGCTTGGAGCGCGCTTGGTCACCTTGCATCAAAACATCTTTTAGAAAATCCTCCGGCAAATCTTCATAAACCTGTTTCATTTGCTTTTTAGATGTAAATAAAACCAATGCGCCATGTTTTAGGTCTTCAAGTTCTCTTGGGATCGCCTCTGATAACTCTTGAGTATGACCTTGCGCATTAGCAGTTGGGCACTCTTGCATATCAGGTACGGAAAAAGTTCCCTGTTCCTCGTAATTGAAAGGGGACTGAGCTTCAAATGGTTGGGTTGCTGAAAACCAATGGAGCACAGTATGCCGCAGGAAGTAGTGAAAGTCGCCTAAGGTTTGTAATGTGGCTGAAGTAAGTATGGCTGCTGAGCTCTTAGACCACAAGGTTTGCGCTAAATTTTGAGCAGCACTGATCGGTGAGGCATGAAGCTTAAAGTCAAAACTAGATCCTAAGTCTTGCCACTCAACCCATTTGGCAATAGGTGGATCAGATTCTGCTTGCATCAAATGCCAGGTGCTTGATAGGTTTTCTGTTTTTGATTGGTAACTGCCAATTTCTAAAATGGAAGGCCCAAAAGATTCTTTATCAACACTGTTATTTCTTTGGTCATTTAGTTGCTGCAATATTTTGGCAACACGGTTGTTCAGGCCAATGGCTAATGGCCCCATTGTTTCTGCATAGCTTATAAATTCATCAGTCAGTTCGCCATTTTTAAAGCGTTGAATGGTGTTTTCATGAGTTACAAAATTAGATAAGCGCAAAGAGTTAATCATGGCACGTGTATGCATGATCAGATCTTCTACAAGACCATGTACTTCTTCAACAGTTTTTCCATTGGATTCAGGTAGCAAGGCATCAGCCCTGAGTACTGCTGCATTTATTTTCTCTAACCATCGCGTACTGGCGATTAAGCCAACTGATGAGGCAAAGTGCTTGATACCAACAGCCGGTAAATTGTGTGCCTCATCAAATATGTAAAGACTCTCAGATGGGTCGGGGAGGATTTTAGATCCTGAGGCAATGGTTGAAATAACCAAGTCATGGTTAGCCACAATAATGTTGGCTTTCACTAAATCACGTCTGGCATTGAAATAAGGACAGACGTTAAAGCGTTGACAGTGTCTGCCAAGGCAAGAGCTTCTTTCTGCGGCGATTCTTCCCCACATGCCATCGCTTAAATCTGTTGGAGCAGTATCTTTTTCACCATTCCATGTGCCATCATTCAAAGCGATTAATGCATCAGAAAATTTATCTTTATCTTGTTCTTTAGGAGGGCCATCCCAGTTGGCATCTTCAAACAATGCGGATTGTTTTGTTTTGCCGCTTGTTTGCTCTAGTCGAATATTGCAAACATAACGACCACGTCCTTTAGCTAATCCAAATTCAAACTCAATAGGAGATAGCTTTCTAAGAGCAGGTAAATCCTTTTGAATCAGTTGTTCCTGCAAGGCAACAGTAGCAGTGCTAATAATCACACGCCGGCCTAAAAGCTTACTAAAAACGATAGCAGGAATCAGGTACCCCAGAGTCTTACCAACACCAGTTTTACCTTCCACAACCAAGATGTTCTCACCTTGTCGGTCATCTTTTAAGTCTTTTGCTTGACGGAATGTCTTAGAGATTTCCTCAAACATCTGTTCTTGCCCAATTCGAGCCTTAAAGCCTGGCCATTGAGTTTTCACCAGCTCATAAAAATCTTCGATAAGGGTTTTTACTTCCTGGGTATCTAAACTGCTCACTTAAAAAATCCTAATTTATTGCTTTTGGGCAGTTTTTTAACAAATGCTTCTGCCTTGGATGCTTCAGAGCGGTTTTCAAATGACTTGCTAGCGAGGAGGGTGACTGGACCGCGGCCACGCGTATATTTAGCCCCCAATCCTTCATTATGGGCTTTTATGCGGCTTTCCAGGTCATTGCTGATACCTGTGTAGTAGCTACCATCGGCACATTCTAGGATATATAAAGACCATAACATTTCACCATGATAAAGGTCTGACATTTATTTGATCTAAATCACTTGAAATTACCCTGTTAATGACCATATGCTAGTTATTAAATATGTGAGAAATCTATGAGACTAGACAAATTAACGAGTAAGTTCCAGGAAGCCTTGGGTGAAGCCCAGAGCTTGGCTTTGGCTTCTGATCATCAATATATTGAATCAGAGCACTTATTGTTGGCTATGTTGCAGCAGTCTGAGAGTTCTGCAAAGTCATTAATTAACCGGACTGGTGGCAATGCCGCCGTCTTAGAGAAATCCATTCAAGGCCTTATTAGCAAATTTCCTGAAGTGCAGGGCACCGGTGGTGATGTGCAAATTGGACGTTCATTATCGGCACATTTAAATTTAACTGAAAAAGAAGCAACAAAGCGTGGCGATGACTTTATTGCTGGCGAGTTGTTTTTACTTGTTCTAACTGACGATAAAGGTGAGTTAGGTAAAGCCATTAAGTCAGCGGGAATTACTCGAAAAACACTAGAGGCTGCTATTGAGGCAGTTCGCGGAGGTCAAACAGTGAATAGTGCAGATGCAGAAAATCAACGTGAAGCTTTAAAAAAATACACACTCGATCTAACTGAGAGAGCGCGCTTAGGTAAATTGGATCCAGTGATTGGTCGTGATGATGAGATTCGTCGTGCTATCCAAATTCTCCAAAGACGTACTAAAAATAATCCTGTATTGATTGGTGAGCCAGGGGTAGGTAAAACAGCTATTGTTGAAGGCTTGGCTCAACGTATTGTTGATGGTGAGGTACCAGAAACCCTTAAAAACAAACGTGTACTTGTTTTAGATATGGCTTTGCTATTGGCTGGCGCTAAATATCGTGGCGAGTTTGAAGAGCGACTCAAAGCAGTTTTAAATGATGTTGCTAAAGATGAAGGTCAAACAATTGTTTTCATCGATGAAATTCACACCATGGTTGGTGCTGGTAAAGCAGAAGGTGCCATGGATGCTGGGAATATGCTAAAGCCTGCTTTGGCACGTGGAGAGCTGCATTGTATTGGCGCTACCACTTTAGATGAGTATCGCAAGTACATCGAAAAAGATGCAGCATTAGAGCGCCGCTTCCAAAAAGTCATGGTTGGTGAGCCTAGTGTCGAAGATACCATTGCGATTTTGCGCGGTCTCCAAGAAAAATACGAATTGCACCATGGTGTAGAAATTACTGACCCTGCGATTGTTGCTGCGGCTGAGTTGTCACATCGTTACATCACTGATCGTTTTCTACCAGATAAGGCCATCGATCTAATCGATGAGGCCGCATCACGTATCCGCATGGAAATTGACTCTAAGCCAGAGGTGATGGATAAATTGGATCGCCGATTAATTCAGTTAAAAATTGAGCGTGAGGCAGTTAAAAAAGAAAAAGACGAGTCTTCTAAAAAGCGCTTAGGTTTGATTGAAGATGAAATCAAGCGTTTGGGTAAAGAATATGCCGACTTAGAGGAAGTTTGGAAAGCAGAAAAAGGTGCTGCCCAAGGTACAGCCTCTATTAAAGAAGAGATTGATAAGGTCAAGTCTGAAATCACAAAGCTACAACGTGATGGCAAGCTTGAGAAGGTAGCAGAACTTCAGTACGGCAAATTACCTGAATTAGAAGGTAAATTAAAGTCGGCTGCTGTTGCAGAAGAAAAGGGTCAGGCTGCCGGTAAAAATAAATTGCTAAGAACCCATGTGGGTGCTGAGGAAATTGCTGAGGTAGTTTCTCGCGCCACTGGTATTCCAGTATCCAAAATGATGCAGGGCGAAAGAGATAAGTTACTAAAGATGGAAGACTTCCTGCATCATCGAGTGGTAGGTCAAGAAGAAGCTATCCGTGCCGTCTCAGATGCAATTCGTCGATCACGTGCTGGTTTATCCGATGAAGGTAAACCATACGGCTCTTTCTTGTTCTTAGGACCTACAGGTGTTGGTAAGACAGAGCTTTGTAAAGCTTTGGCTGAATTCTTGTTTGATACCGATGAGCATTTGATTCGTATCGATATGAGTGAATTCATGGAGAAGCACAGTGTGGCACGTTTAATTGGCGCGCCTCCTGGTTACGTTGGCTACGAAGAGGGTGGTTATTTGACTGAGCTTGTTCGTCGCAAGCCCTACAGTGTGATTCTTTTGGATGAAGTTGAAAAAGCACACCCTGATGTTTTTAACGTCCTTTTACAAGTGCTAGATGATGGTCGAATGACTGATGGTCAGGGTAGAACTGTTGATTTCAAAAACACTGTCATTGTGATGACAAGTAATTTGGGATCTCAAATGATTCAGTCCATGAGTGGTCAATCTCAAGAAAAATTGAAAACCGCAGTGATGGGTGAGGTCAAAGATCATTTCCGCCCTGAGTTTTTAAATCGTATTGATGAGATGGTTGTATTCCATGGTTTAGATCAAAAGAATATTGCTTCGATTGCCAAAATTCAGTTGAAACGCTTAACAGAGCGTTTGGCAAAGATGGAAATGATTCTTGAGGTGAGTGATGCTGCTTTGGCTAAGGTTGCTGAAGCGGGATATGACCCAGTATTTGGTGCTAGACCTTTGAAGAGAGCGATTCAGCAATATATTGAAAATCCAATTGCTAAATTAATCTTAGAGGGCAAGTTTGGACCTAAAGATATTGTGCCTGTTGATATTGATAAAAAAGGTGCATTTATGTTTGACCGGGTTGTTCACTAAGAGTCAGAGTAGGACCGACGCAATAGTTCTCTACTAGTAGTAATATAGGCCGATGACCATTCGCAAAGACGCGGAAGTTATCGGCCTAGTCAGTTTGGCCCATGGCTCCTCACACTTCTTCCATTTAATTCTTGCGCCATTATTTCCGTGGCTTAAAACTGAGTTCGGCTTAAGCTACGCTGAACTTGGATTCTTGATGACGGTATTTTTTATTGTCTCCACCATCATGCAAGCTGCTGCTGGGTTTTGGGTGGATCATTCAGGCCCCTTAAAAGTGCTTTTCTTTGGAGTGGCGACGCTCGCTATATCAGCTCTGATCCTTGCGACATCTAATGGCTATATAGGACTATTAACTGGCGCTTGTATCGCTGGTTTGGGGAATGGTGTTTTTCATCCGGCTGATTACACTTTATTAAATCGACGAGTTTCTCCTGAGCGAGTGCCGCATGCCTATTCAATGCACGGTGTATCGGGTGCTTTGGGTTGGGCTGCATCACCTGCCGTGTTGGTGATGGTCACAACAGCCACGAATTGGCGTCAAGCTTTATTGGTTGCTGCTGCTCTGGCTGCAGCCGTTCTGACTTTACTTTATGCGCGCCGTCATGTTTTACAAGGATCGGCAGAAGAGCGTTTACATGAAGCTCAGGCTAAGAAGAATACATCGCCATTTTCAATTTCGTTTTTAAAGTTGCCAACCGTGTGGCTTTGCTGGGGCTTCTTTTTGTTAAGCGCCTTAGCCTTGAGCGGTGTTCAAAGTTTTGCACCTACTGCTATGCAGTTGTTGTATGACTTGCCTTTGGCCTTAACAACTACAGCCTATTCAACTTATATGCTGGCCAGTGCGGGTGGTATGGTTGTTGGTGGTTTCGTGGCGACCCGATCAAAATTTCCTGATCGAATTATCGCCATCTCTTTCATTACAGCCAGCTTGATTTGTGTAGTTATTTCTTTGGTGATTGTTTCTGGCTCAACCATGCTGACTCTATTTACTCTGATGGGTTTTTGCGTTGGTATGGCGGGACCGTCTAGAGACTTAATGATTCGAGCTGCCACACCGAAAGAATCGTCTGGTCGTGTTTTTGGTGTTGTTTATTCTGGGCTTGATTCTGGTCTCGCTATAGGTCCTCTGCTATTTGGACTACTAATGGATTGGGATTTTGCTCCAGCAGTTTTCATATTGATTGCAACTTTTTTACTTTTGGCCTTGCTCACTGCTTATCGAGTGGGTGAAAATAATCGCCTTGTTCATTTAAAAAATACTTCATTGGATGCATAGGGAGAGAGTTTATGGGTTTTGCAACAACAGATATTTGTGATGCTAACGAAGATTTAATTAGCAAAGGACAGTTACGTGTTTGTGCGCCAGTGTTTAAAGCTTATGGTGGATTAAGTCGATTTAAGGGGGCTGCAGTCACGCTGAAGGTTTTCGAAGATAACACGTGGGTAAGAACCTTATTAGATGAACCAGGACAAGGTCGTGTATTGGTGATCGATGGTGGCGGCTCTACTCGTTGTGCTCTAGTTGGCGGCAATCTGGGTGTTCTTGCTGAGAAAAATAATTGGGCGGGCATTGTGGTTTTTGGTTGTGTACGAGACACCCTTGAGTTAGCGCAATCAAAAGTTGGCATTCGCGCCTTAGCAACCCATCCACAAAAGAGCGTCAAACGAAATGTTGGTGAGAGAGATTTGGTGATTGATATCGCTGGAACAGTGGTTAAACCAGGGGATATGATCTACGCCGATGAAGATGGCGTGATTGTGTCAGACAAAGCCCTTATTTAAGCTATTTCGTGTAGCTCCCTTCACGTTGCAAGCTGTGAACTAGTTCACCACAATGTGAAATATTTAAAATAAGCCATTGATTCCAATGGCTTATTTTATTTTATCTGTTCTAAATTAATACTTGCATTGTTTCTCTGAAATACATAAACTCTTATATAAGACATAAGACTTCAGCAGTACTTGATTGAAGCACTTATGCAGAACTTTTTTGCTTATTTATAGGGAGAGAAACATGTCAACACGTCAACAAGAAATCGATGCATTGCAAAAGGATTGGGATACAAATCCACGTTGGAAAGGTATTAAGCGCGGCTATACAGCAGCTGATGTAGTACGTCTTCGTGGCTCTTTCCCAATTGAGCACACATTAGCTCGCCGTGGTGCTGAGAAATTATGGAACTTGGTTAATAACGAGCCATACGTTAACTGTTTAGGTGCTTTGACTGGTGGTCAAGCAATGCAACAGGTTAAAGCTGGCGTTAAAGCGATTTACTTGTCAGGTTGGCAAGTTGCTGCTGATAACAACACATATTCTTCAATGTACCCTGATCAATCTTTGTACCCAGTTGATTCAGTACCTAAGGTTGTTGAGCGTATCAATAACACCTTCCGCCGTGCTGACGAAATTCAATATTCAAAAGGTATTGAAAAAGGTGACAAAGGTCATATCGACTGTTTCGCTCCTATCGTTGCTGATGCTGAAGCTGGTTTCGGTGGTGTATTGAACGCGTTTGAATTGATGAAGTCTATGATCAAAGCTGGCGCTGCAGGCGTTCACTGGGAAGACCAGTTGGCTTCTGTTAAGAAGTGCGGCCACATGGGCGGTAAAGTTTTAGTTCCAACTCAAGAAGCTTGTCAGAAATTGATCGCAGCACGTATGGCTGCTGACGTTTGTGGTGTTCCAACATTGGTGATTGCACGTACTGATGCTGAAGCTGCTGACTTGTTGACATCTGATTACGATGAAAACGATAAGCCATTCTTGACAGGTGAGCGTACTGCTGAAGGTTTCTACAAAACTAAGAAGGGTATTGATCAAGCGATTTCACGTGCGATTGCTTATGCTGAATACGCTGACTTGGTATGGTGTGAAACTGGTACACCTGATCTTGAGTTTGCTCGTAAATTTGCTGAAGCAGTTCACGCTAAGCACCCAGGCAAGATGTTGGCATACAACTGCTCACCATCATTTAACTGGAAGAAAAACTTGGACGACGCAACAATTGCTAAGTTCCAACGTGAGCTTGGTGCGATGGGTTACAAATATCAATTCATCACATTGGCTGGTATTCACTCTATGTGGTACAACATGTTCGACTTGGCTCAAGACTACGTTGCACGCGGTATGTCAGCTTATGTTGAAAAAGTTCAAGAGCCTGAATTCGCAGCTCGTGACCGTGGTTACACTTTCGTTTCACACCAACAAGAAGTTGGTACTGGTTACTTCGACGAGGTAACAACAGTGATTCAAGGTGGCGCTTCATCTGTAACAGCATTGACTGGTTCAACAGAAGAAGAACAGTTCCACTAAGCAAGTCATTGACTAAGGCGTACCCCGCCTTTGTTGATTAGCCCGGCCAAAAGCCGGGCTTTTTATTTTTGAGCGAAAATGATGTCCATGAATGCAAATTGCCCTTTATGTACCACTGATGGTGGCGAACTTCTCTGGAAAAATGAAGAGATGCGAGTCATTTTGGCTAATGAACCAGATTTCCCTGGCTTTTGCAGAGTTATCTGGAATGAACATATCGCAGAGATGAGTCAACTATCGGTTGATCAGCGAGCTAGACTCAATCATGTTGTGATGCTAATTGAAAAAGCAGTCCTTGAGACGATGTCTCCAGATAAGGTGAATTTGGCAGCCCTAGGCAATATGGTTCCCCATCTTCATTGGCATGTCATTCCAAGATTTCAAAAAGATGTTTGTTTTCCGGGTTCTGTTTGGTCAGAAAAGTTACGAGCTCAAGATCAGAGCCATTTAAATATTCAACTAGCCAAAGTGCCTAGCCTCAAACAAAAAATTCATGAGCTCCTAGGGGTTATTTAATTGGCGATGAATCCTGAAAAGCGCAGAGCTTTTTTCGAAGCTCTCAAAAGCAATAATCCAAAGCCTAGAACAGAGCTTGAGTATTCAACGCCATTTGAATTACTGGCTGCGGTTTTACTCTCTGCCCAAGCAACTGATATATCTGTCAATAAAGGAACTCGACGTTTATATCCGGTTGCGAATACACCTGAAAAAATTTACGCTTTAGGTGAAAAGGGTCTAATTCCGTATATTCAGCATATTGGCCTTTATAAAACTAAAGCAAAACATTTAATTGAAACTTGTCGCTTATTGATAGAGCGTCATCAGAGTCAAGTTCCCGAGGACAGGGAGGCCTTAGAGGCCTTGCCGGGGGTTGGTAGAAAAACTGCGAATGTCATATTGAATACAGCTTTTGGTCATCCCACCATGGCCGTCGATACACATATTTTTAGAGTTTCAAACCGTACTGGCTTGGCGCCAGGAAAAGATGTTTTGGCTGTTGAGATGGCATTATTAAAAAGAGTCCCTAAAGAATATTTAATTGATGCGCATCACTGGTTAATTTTGCATGGTCGTTATGTTTGTAAGGCTAGAAAGCCAGATTGTTCGCAATGTATTGTTGAACCTTTATGTTCTTCTAAAGAAAAGAATTTTTCAGCATGAGTTTATTTAATCCTAGTCGCGAAGAGGTTAGACAATTTTTTTGTGAGGCTTGGTCCAAGCATGTGAGTGCAGGTATTTTGACGCCTCTTGAATCAATTGCTGCGCGCTGGATGGTCGAGCATCCTGAATATCATGAGATCCTAAGTCAGCCTGAGCGAGCTCAGACTACCGATTACACGCCAGAAAAGGGTCAGACAAATCCTTTCTTGCATTTGGCTATGCACTTATCTATTTCAGAGCAGGTTCAAATTGATCAACCTCCTGGAATTCGTGAGGTGAGTAGACAGTTAATGATCAAGTTGGATTCTGAGCATGAGGCTCAGCATCGCATGATGGAGTGTTTGGGGGAAGTGATGTGGAATGCTCAGCGTCAAGGAACACCGCCTGATATGCAGTCCTACGTCGAGCTCATTAAACAACTGCTCTAATCGTTTGGCTCTTCTTGAGCGGCGGTGTCTTGCTTTGCTTTTGCTCTAGCAATGGCAGCGGCAATAATCGCTTTCTTTCTCTCGATGTCTGTTTTTTCTGCATCAGAATGGGCTGACTCAACATCTAGTGCTTTTAACTTATTTTCAGCCTTACGTTTAAGGCGTTGATCGTTATCAGCTTCTTCTCTGATTAAACGAATTTGACGTAATTCATATCGTTTTTTCGAATCATCAGCGAGATCTTGGCTCCAAGCTGCCCATCCAGTTTTATTGTCCGTGACGGGGTGCATCGTGATGCAATCAACTGGGCAAGGGGGAATACATAGATCGCAGCCAGTACACCAATCCTTAAGTACCACGTGCATTTGCTTGGATGCGCCAACAATTGCATCAACAGGACATGCTTGAATGCAAAGCGTACATCCAATACATGCTTTAGGATCAATGAACGCAACTGGACGAGGTCTTTCTTCACCATTCTCTGGGTTGAGCGGAAGAACTTCTTTATTGAGGATTTTGGCTAGCCTAACAATGCCTTCTGAACCGCCGGGTGGGCATTGATTATGAGACGCTTCGCCAGATGCCATTGCTTTGGCATAGGCTTGGCAGTCTGGGTAGCCGCATTTAGTACATTGAGTTTGAGGTAGAGCAGCGTATAGACGGCTAAACAGGTCATCTAGACCGTCTATAGATTTAGGCATTCTTCTTAGCTACCTTTTTGCTTGCAACTTTTTTGGTAGCAACTTTGCCAGCTAATGCTTTAGTGGCAGCAGGTTTTTTTGCAACAGGTCTTGCTGCTACTTCCTTGCTGCCCTTGATAGCATGCTTACGAATAAATTGACAAATTTCTGGGTAAACCATTTCACGCCAACGTCGACCAGAGAAGATGCCGTAGTGACCAGCACCTTTTGCTTCGTAGTGTTCCTTTTTACGTTCTGGGATGTTCTTGCAAAGAGTGTGAGCAGCACGAGTTTGGCCGCTACCAGAAATGTCATCCAACTCACCCTCAACAGTTAATAAGGCAGTGCCGGTGATGTCATGTGGTTTAACTAATTTGCCACCAACAACCCATTTACCAGTTGGTAATGAGAAGTCTTGGAAAACTGTTTTAATTGTTTCTAGATAATACGACGCATCCATATCCAATACGGCGTTGTACTCGTCATAGAACTCAATATGAGCTTGAGCGTCGCCCTTGTCACCTTTGACTAAGTCTTGGAAATAATCCCAGTGAGACTGAAGGTGGCGATCAGGATTCATGGCAACGAAGCCAGTGTGTTGTAAAAACCCTGGGTATACGCGACGTCCGGCGCCAGGATGTGGCGGTGGTACGGTGAATACAACGTTATTTTCAAACCACTCATAAGACTTATTAGTCGCTGTGGAGTTGACCATTGTTGGACTCTTGCGAGCATCAATAGGACCACCCATCATCGTCATTGTTCTTGGCGTCACTTCACCGTTGGATGCCATCAAAGAAACAGCGCCCAATACAGGAACTGTTGGTTGGCAAACAGATACCAAGTTCAAATCTTTGGCGCCAATGGCTCTAATGAAATCTTGGATGTAATGAACGTAGTCATCTAAATGGAAAGTACCATCTTCTAGAGGCACTAAACGAGCATCAACCCAGTCAGTGATGTAAACCTTGTGGTTTTGTAACAAAGTACGCACGGTGTCGCGTAACAAGGTGGAGTGGTGTCCTGATAAAGGGGCCACGATCAAGACAACAGGGTCTTCCTTGAGCTTCTTGATGACATTCACATCATCAGAAAAGCGCTTAAAACGAATTAACTTGCAAAACGGCTTATCAACAACTGTAAATTCATTGATGGCGACTGTTTTACCGTGGGCCATCACATTTTTGATTTTGAATTCTGGCTTCTCGTATTCTTTACCTAAGCGATACAGTAGTTCATAACCAGCAGCAATCCTAGTTGCTGAAGGCAGTAGGGAGAGTGGATTACTTGGATTAACAAAGGTTTTGGCTGTAGCTTGAGCCCAAGCCGTTAATGGCTGAAGTAGGGCCTTTTGAAATTCTTGATATTGATACAGCATTGATTAATCTCCCGAAAGCTTAAAGAGTTCAAAGATCATCTTTTGAACGACTGTGCACTAAAGCACTTTTTACACTAAGTTTGATTATCCTCAAAATCTAAGATTTGTGCAATGCAACATTTCGGTGCTTGAAGCACCAAAATGTTGTCTAAGACATTGATTAATATGGATTAAAGAACTGTTGCAATAGCCTTTGCAACACCATCAATATTCTTGCTATTGAGGGCTGCAACGCAGATACGGCCAGTTGAAACTGCGTAGATGCCAAATTCAGTCTTTAAACGCTCAACCTGGTCAGCTGTAAGACCTGAATAGGAGAACATACCCCTTTGGGCATTAACAAAGCCAAAGTCACGAGTTGCACCCGCTTGAGCTAGCTTTGAAACAAGAGAATTACGCATTAATTTGATGCGATCGCGCATTTCACCAAGCTCTTGCTCCCACATAGCACGTAATTCTGGGCTATTTAGAACCGTTGCAACCACTGTGCCGCCGTGAATGGCAGGGTTAGAGTAATTGGTACGAATGACGCGTTTCAATTGAGACATCACGCGTGTAGATTCATCTTTGCTAGCTGTAACCACAGATAAAGCACCGACACGTTCGCCATAGAGTGAAAATGACTTAGAAAATGAGCTTGAAACAAAGAAGCAGAGTCCAGCTTTAGCAAATAGACGAACAGCTGCGCCGTCTTCATCAATACTGTCAGCAAAACCTTGATATGCCATATCTAAGAATGGGATCAAATTCTTTGTTTTGCAAAGCTCGGCAACCTTTTCCCATTGGGCAGTACTTAAGTCAGCACCAGTTGGGTTGTGGCAGCAGGCATGTAAAAGAACAACAGACTTGGCTGGCAATGACTCTAGCGACTTAACCATGCCTTCAAAGTTAACGCCGCGAGTGCTTGGGTCGTAATAAGTGTAGTTTTGAACTGTGAAGCCAGCAGATTCGAAAATACCGCGGTGGTTTTCCCAGCTAGGATCGCTAATGGCAACAACAGCGTTAGGCTCAAGACGTTTAATGAAGTCAGCGCCAATCTTAAGAGCGCCAGTACCACCAACAGCCTGGGCAGTAACAACACGTCCGGCAGTCAAGATTTCGGAATCTTGACCAAATAATAGATTTTGAACACCCTGGTTGTAAGCAGGGATGCCCTCAATGGCTAAATAGCCACGAGCGGCTGATTTTTCCATCATGATCTTCTCGGCAGCTTGAACGGCACGTAATAATGGAATCTTTCCATCGTCCGTAAAATAGACGCCAACCCCAAGGTTTACCTTGTTTGAGCGGGTGTCAGAGTTATAGGCTTCATTAAGACCAAGAATAGGGTCGCGAGGGGCAAGTTCAACGTTTGAAAATAGGCTCATAGTATGAAATATGTTAGAAAGTTCAAGCAAGCCTAGAATGATAGCCGAGATGCAAAAAAACACACCTAAAAAATTAGAAACCCCTAGTTCGCCAACCGAGGAAAATGTGATTCGTTTTCCTGGCTCACCATTCTTGTTGCATCAGCCATTTCCACCCGCTGGAGATCAGCCTGAGGCTATTAAACAATTGGTTGAGGGAATTGAAGATGGTCTTATTTACCAAACTTTGCTGGGTGTAACAGGGTCTGGCAAGACCTATACGATGGCAAATACCATTGCGCGCATGGGTAGGCCAGCTATTATTTTTGCGCCGAATAAGACTCTGGCAGCACAGTTATATAGCGAATTTAGAGAGTTTTTCCCACAAAATGCTGTTGAGTATTTTGTCAGTTACTACGACTACTACCAACCTGAAGCCTACGTTCCGACTCGAGATCTTTTTATTGAAAAAGACTCTTCGATTAATGAGCATATTGAGCAAATGCGCTTGTCAGCTACTAAGAGTTTGTTGGAGCGCCGTGACACCATCATTGTTTCAACTGTATCAGCGATTTACGGTATTGGTAATCCTGGTGACTATCACCAAATGGTTTTGACTCTTCGTCAGGGTGATAAGTTATCTCAGCGTGACATCGTCACCCGTTTGATTGCAATGCAATACGATCGTAATGATGTCGATTTCTCCCGCGGTAGTTTTAGAGTCCGTGGAGATACGATTGATGTCTTCCCAGCAGAACATAATGAACTTGCTGTGCGGATTGATTTATTTGATGATGAAGTGGATAGTTTGCAATTCTTTGACCCTTTGACTGGACGTATTCGTCAAAAAATACCGCGCTTTACGATTTATCCAGGTTCTCACTATGTCACTCCTCGTGAAACTGTTTTACGTGCGATTGAAACAATCAAAGCTGAGTTAAGAGAGCGCCTTGATTTTTATGTGAAAGAAGGTAAGTTGGTAGAGGCTCAGCGTCTTGAACAAAGAACCCGATTTGATATTGAAATGCTTTCTGAGTTGGGTTTTTGTAAAGGCATCGAAAATTACTCAAGACACCTATCGGGCGCCAAACCTGGTGAAGCGCCTCCAACATTAGTAGATTACCTTCCACCAGATGCATTAATGTTCCTCGATGAAAGTCATGTACTGATTGGTCAGTTAAACGGAATGTATAACGGAGACAAAGCGCGTAAATCAACGCTAGTTGAGTATGGTTTCCGTTTGCCATCTGCGATGGATAACAGACCTTTGAAGTTTGAAGAGTTTGAAAAAAAGATGAGACAAGTTATTTTTGTTTCAGCAACTCCAGCGAACTATGAAAATGAGCATGCAGACAAAGTAGTGGAACAGGTTGTTCGTCCAACTGGTCTTGTTGACCCCATCATTCATGTTCGTCCTGCAAGCTCTCAAGTCGATGACGTTATTTCAGAAATCAATGATCGCATTAAGGTGGGTGAGAGAGTTTTAGTAACTACGCTCACCAAGCGCATGTCTGAACAGTTAACTGAGTTCATGTCTGATAACGGTATCAAGGTACGTTATCTCCACTCTGATATTGATACTGTGGAGCGAGTAGAGATTTTGAGAGATCTTCGTTTGGGTGTTTTTGACGTTTTAATTGGTATTAACCTTTTAAGAGAGGGTTTAGATATCCCTGAGGTGTCTTTAGTAGCCATTCTTGATGCCGACAAAGAGGGCTTTTTACGTTCTGAAAGAAGTTTGATACAGACCATTGGTAGAGCTGCTCGTAACGTTAACGGTACCGCTATTTTGTACGCGGACAAAATGACGGACTCTATGAAGCGTGCAATTGGCGAGACTGAGCGCCGTCGAGCTAAGCAAACTGAATTTAACAAGTTACATGGCATTGAACCTAAGGGTGTTGTTAAGCGAATCAAAGATATTATTGATGGCGTTTATGATGTCGATGAGAAGCGCTCTGAATTGAAGATAGCTGAAGAAAAAGCTCGTTATGAAGATATGAGTGAAAAACAATTGGCCAAAGAAATTAAGCAGCTTGAGAAATTGATGGTTGATCACGCTAAGAATTTGGAGTTTGAGAAAGCCGCCGCTGCAAGAGATCAATTATTAAAGCTAAAGGCAATGGTTTTTGGCGCTGAGTTACATGACACTATTTAATTAAACGGAAATTAGCAAAATGCTGGGTTTTAAAAAAATGGGCCAATTGTGGTCCAAGTGGAAAGATTCTAGAGATGCATACCAATCTCTGGATCGAATATTGATCGTCCCAGATGATTCTGCTGATTTAGCAGAGCGTAATCGTTGGTTGGTAGAGTTAGCTTATTGGTTGCGACGAAATGATGCCAGTGAAGGTAATGTTTCATCAGATTTGCTCAATGTTCATCCAGAACATGCGCGTCTTAGATCGCTGTTGAAAGTTCTTGATCAACGTACTGATGTTAAGTTAAGAGTTGCTCAACTAATTCGTAGCGTATTAAAAGATAACGATGCATTGTCATTGTTATGTGACACCGGTGTGGCGACCAAGCCAAGCTTTTGGGGAGAGATCTCGGAGCGTTTACGTAATCGCTTGGTGCCGCCGCCACCAAATAAGCCTGAGTTAGCAGTTTTATTTGCTCTCGGATTTGTTGGTCAGCATGATGCTGCATGGATTCATGATTTAGATCGTGAGACCTTGTTAGAGATTCACCAGTTGGTTCATTATCAAGAGTCTTCAAGCGAAGCCTACCGGATCTTTAATGACATTGCTGAAGCTATTCATATCCTAATTAGTTATATCGGCGCTTCAGGACTGAGTTACTCTGTTAGATCAAGATTAAGAGAGGTAAGTGGCCAACATTCGCCGTTCTATAAGCTTTCTAAGTTGGCCGAGGAAATTCTTAAAGATGAGCCTCGTTTAAATGAGAATATTTATCAAGCTTATTTAAAGGATTTCAAAGAAGTCATCGACGCTTGTTACGTGGCATGTGATGATGTTTATGCACATCTTGATGAAAATGGTGTTTCTATTGAAACAGTCTTTCAAGTCGAAACCATGAGGTTGAGATTGGCTCGTGTCGAGTTATTACTTAAGACATGGTTAGAGCGTGGCAATACGCAAAATTACTCATACTTGGCAGCTGATTTAATTCTGACTGTCCAAGGTCACAGAAGTATCAAACGTCTTGCAGAACAGTCATTTGCGCTTCTTTCCCGTAAGGTGGTTGAGCGTAGTGCCGAAACTGGTGATCATTACATTGCCAATAGTCGCCAAGAATATATTTCAATGCTCAAAAAATCTTTGGGTGGCGGTGCTGTTATTTCTGGAACTGTTTATCTCAAGTTTTTAATTGGAAGCCTGGGCCTGGTCAGATTCTTTGAAAATCTATTATTTGCAATTAACTATGCAGGTAGTTTTTTATTAATTCAGTTTGCTAATTTCACTCTGGCAACTAAGCAACCAGCTATGACTGCTCCTGCGCTAGCTCAATTATTAGATCAAGTTGACACCGACAGCGGCCTTGAAAGATTTGTTGATCGATCTATTGCTTTGATGAGATCACAAGTCGCTTCGATATTTGGAAACTTAGCAGTGGTGATTCCTGTGGTCATAGGTATTCAATTGGCTATTCTTTTTATTATGGGTCATCCCTCCATCACTCCTGTTAAGGCTCAGGCAATTTTCCAAAGTGTTTCACCATTCAGTGGCGCTTTTATTTTTGCTGCTTTCACTGGCTTCTTGCTTTGGTTGTCTAGTTTGATTGCGGGTTTAGTAGATAACTGGTTTGTCTTGCACTCAGTTCAAGATGTGATTCGTTATCACAGACGTTTAAACATTGTCTTTGGTGAAATTCGTACAACGCGTTGGGCGCAATGGTGGCGAGATAATATTTCAGTGGTGGCCGCGAACGTGTCTCTGGGTTTCTTATTAATCTACGGACCCACATTTTTAGGTTTTCTGGGCATCGGCATGGAAATCCGTCACGTGACACTCTCAGCAGGGCAGTTTGCAGCTGCAGCAGCAGCTTTGGGTTGGAAAGTATTTTTGATGGCTGGATTTTGGCTGGGCATCATTGGCTTTCTTCTGATTGGTGTGATCAACGTCTTGGTAAGTTTTTCTTTGGCTTTCAATATGGCATTACGCTCAAGAGATTTGCCTTCTTTCGATAGAAGTCGGCTCTACGCTGCAGTCCGTCACCGACTACGTAGTAACTTTAAGTCAGTGATATTTCCATCTAAGTAATTGAATAAAAAGGGTAAATTCCTATTTACCCTTTTTTCTTTAGGCCTATTCAAGGCTATTACCTGATTATTTTTATCGGGTATCTGCTATACTTGATTACAGAAGTCAGGTATTAGCTATCATCGACCAACAACTCAATACGAGGTGAATCATGAGATTAACAACTAAAGGACGTTTTGCTGTGACGGCAATGATTGATTTAGCTTTGCGCGAATCACATGGACCAGTCACGCTTGCAGGAATTAGCCAAAGACAAAATATCTCTCTTTCTTATTTAGAGCAGTTGTTTGGTAAATTGCGCCGCTTTGATATTGTCGAGAGTACTCGTGGCCCTGGTGGCGGATATACATTGGCGCGCAGAGCGGAACAGGTTAGCGTGGCCGATATCATTATTGCCGTAGATGAGCCTTTGGACGCGACACAATGTGGCGGTAAGGGTAACTGTCATGGCGAAGAAGAAGGCCGTGGTCGTTGCATGACTCATGACTTATGGAGCAATCTCAATCAAAAGATGGTCGAGTACCTCAGCTCAGTTTCTTTGGCAGATTTAGTTAAACAACAAGAAGGTCGTGTATTGATTCATGACATGCGCGAATCTAAGCCTAAAGCTGAGACACAAAAAGTTGCTAAACCCACTGCTCCAGCGGCTGCTAAGAAAGAAGTTGAGACTAAAAAGCCATTAGCGAACTCAGTCTTTACTTTTGCCCAGCAAATTAACTAATTCATTTGAAAAATTATTGAGTAAGAAGAAAGATTTAAATATGTCATCACCTAAACCAGTGCCGATGTTTAGTCCTGAGCATTTTCCGATTTACATGGACTACTCCGCTACAACACCCATTGATCCAAGGGTTGTTGATGTGATGATTCCATTCCTTCGTGAGCAATTTGGTAATCCTGCTTCACGAAGCCACGCCTATGGCTGGTCTGCAGAAGAGGCCGTAGAAAATGCCCGTAATAATGTCGCTGAGTTGGTTGGCGCCGATCCAAGAGAGATTGTTTGGACAAGCGGTGCTACTGAAAGTAACAACTTGGCAATTAAGGGTGCGGCTCACTTTTATAAAGAAAAAGGTCAGCACATCATTACTGTAAAAACAGAGCACAAGGCTGTGTTAGATACATGTCGTGAGCTTGAGCGTGAAGGTTATACGGTTACTTATTTAGATGTTTTACCGAATGGTCTGATCGACTTTGAAGCCTTTAAAGCAGCAGTTCGACCAGATACGATTTTAGTTTCAGTAATGTTTGTGAATAATGAGATTGGTGTTATTCAGGACATTCCACGTATTGGTGAGTTTTGTCGTGAAAAGGGTATTGTTTTTCACGTGGACGCTGCTCAAGCAACAGGTAAGGTTGCCATTGATTTGCAAAGCCTCAAGGTTGATTTGATGAGCTTCTGTGCTCACAAAACATATGGACCAAAAGGTATTGGCGCTCTCTATGTGCGTCGCAAACCACGTATCCGTATTGAATCTCAAATGCATGGTGGTGGACATGAGCGTGGTATGCGCTCTGGTACCTTGGCGACACATCAAATTGTTGGAATGGGTGAGTGTTTTCGCCTTGCTCGCATAGAGATGGCTAGTGAAAATGAGCGCATCCGTATGTTGCGTGATCGTCTTTGGAACGGACTTAATCAGATCGAAGAAGTCTATCTAAACGGTGATATGGATCAGCGTGTTCCTCACAACCTCAATATCAGTTTTAACTATGTTGAAGGTGAGTCAATGATCATGGCGTTGAAGGATATCGCTGTTTCTTCTGGTTCAGCATGTACTTCAGCCTCTTTAGAGCCGTCTTATGTCTTGCGTGGTTTAGGTCGAAATGATGAGTTAGCGCATAGCTCAATTCGCTTTACTATCGGCCGATTTACAACTGTTGAAGATGTTGATTTCACAATTAATTTGGTTAAAGGCAAGATTGCTAAATTAAGAGACCTATCACCGCTTTGGGAAATGTATAAAGACGGTATCGATTTAAATACGATTCAGTGGGCAGCTCACTAATCTAACCAGACTTTAGGAACATAAAAATGGCATATAGCGAAAAAGTAATCGAGCACTATGAGAATCCACGTAACGTTGGCTCTTTTGAAAAGGGTGATGATCACGTAGGTACTGGTATGGTTGGTGCACCCGCATGTGGCGACGTCATGAAGCTGCAAATCCGCGTTAATGATGATGGCATCATTGAAGATGCTAAATTCAAAACTTATGGTTGTGGTTCTGCCATTGCCTCCTCTTCATTGGTAACTGAGTGGGTTAAAGGAAAAACTTTAGACCAGGCTTTGGAAATTAAAAATTCTCAAATTGCAGAAGAGTTGGCTTTGCCACCAGTTAAAATTCACTGTTCTATTTTGGCTGAAGACGCAATCAAAGCTGCAGTAAAAGACTACAAAGATAAGCACTCAAAATAATCATGGCAATTACACTGACTGAAAAAGCAGCTAAGCACATCACACGCTATATTGAGCGTCGTGGAAAAGGTGTTGGTTTGCGTTTGGGTGTGAGAACCACAGGTTGTTCCGGTTTGGCTTATCAATTGGAATATGTTGATGAAATCACACCTGAAGACACGATGTTCGAATCTTTAGGCGTGAAAGTATTTATTGACCCAAAGAGCTTGGCTTATTTGGATGGCACGGAGCTTGATTATGTGCGTGAAGGTCTCAATGAGGGATTCAAATTCCAGAATCCTAATGTGAAAGATGAGTGCGGTTGTGGCGAGTCTTTCAGAGTTTGACGATTACTTTGCCTTATTTCAAATAAAGCCACAATTTAAGATTGATAGGCAGGCTTTGGAGTCTGCTTATTTAACAGTTCAAAAACAGGTACACCCTGATTTACACGCTGGAGGTAGCGATGCTGAGAAGCGTGTTTCTATGCAAATGGCCACACTTGCCAATGCAGCTTATCGAACTTTGATTCACCCAATTCAGCGCGGCCTTTATTTATGTGCCAAGCACGGCATTGATCCTCAGTTAGAAACCAATACGGCTATGCCTGCATCTTTTTTAATGCAGCAAATGGAGTGGCGTGAAACTTTAGATGATGTGCGTCATGATCCACAAGCTCTTGATCAGTTATATGCTGAAGTTGAGAAGACCCAAAAAGATATCTTGCTTGAAGTTGAAAACGCTATTGATGCTTCGCAAGATTATGAGTTAGCAGCCCAGAAGTTAAGGGCCTTACTATTTATTGATAAATTTAGCCAAGAGCTAGAAGACGCTATTGCAGCATAAACACTATGGCCTTATTACAAATTGCCGAACCCGGCCAATCTTTAGCTCCTCATCAAAGACGTATTGCAGTTGGCATTGACTTAGGCACCACCAATTCATTGGTGGCTGCTATGAAGAATGCTTTACCTGAAGTATTGGCTGATGATCAAGGACGTGCATTATTACCTTCTGTGGTGAGATATCTCCCAGGGGGTACTACTCAAGCGGGCTATCCTGCTTTACAGAATGCAACTGGAGACCCTAAGAACACGATTATTTC
>JACCEC011389365.1_pt1 | contig 25019 bp, 22 predicted proteins | sample 7450121 | NCBI WGS metagenome assembly JACCEC01 (sample SAMN15323455, study PRJNA562643) | freshwater metagenome | isolation source: river surface water | place: USA:Blue River Watershed | collected 2017-08-18 | reverse complement strand
CATCCAAAGTCACACCGATGCGGGCATCGATCGCCTTGCGTGCACGCACCTTGGCCGAGTCGCCAAGGTTGATGGTCTTGAGGCTTACGAAGTACAAGAAGCGACGGATACCAGATTCAGGAGCCGGGCGGTTTCGGGCGCTCACATCTAGCAAACGATCGGCGGTAAGCATCGCGGCCGGTTCCGGTTGATCAAAAATTTCGCCGCGAAGGCTGTCACGTCGTGAATAATTAGAGCGGCGAAGTTCGGCCACTTCAACATCTTGGACCGGAACAAAACGCGGCTCTTCAGCTACGACATTAATAGAGGCGGTGCTTGGAGTGACGTCTACAGAACCGGCATCAACAGCAACTTCTGCCAGCGAGTGGGTCTTTTCCTGCGGCTCTTCCGCTGCCGGACGGGGTGCGAGAAAATCGCTGTTGCCTTCATCAGGCTTTTTGCCCCAAATTGCCACTGGTACTCCTTGGTTTTAGGCGCACGCAAAGGTACGCGCAAACGAACTTAGTCAGTTTACCGGCTCATCGCCGGCCAAATCCTTTTATTCGGTTTCCACCACAAGAATGAGGTCTCCGGCGTCTACCGGCTGGGTCTTTGAAACTGCCAGACGGCGAACGACCCCGGCTACAGAGGCTGTAATCGTTGCTTCCATCTTCATTGCCTCGATAGTGGCAACCGGCTGACCAACTTCTACGTGTGTTCCCTCAACTGTCTGCAGAGTCACGACGCCAGCAAATGGAGCTGCCACGTGACCTAGGTTGCTTGCATCAGCCTTTTCAGCCTGAACAGTATTTACAGTGATCTTTCGATCGCGCACGTTTATCGGACGAAGCTGGCCATTGAGTGTGGCCATCAAGGTGCGGTAACCCTTGGCATCTGGCGAACCGATTGCCTCGAGGCCAACGTAAATCTGAACTCCGCGAGAAAGTGAAACCACGTGCTCCACTCCGGGCTGCAAGCCGTACAGGTAGTCCACTGTGTCAATCTGGTCGAGATTACCGTAGTTCTCTTGTGACTTTTGGAAATCAGCTGTTGGCCCAGGGAAAAGCAAACGGTTCAAAGTTGAACGACGAAGATTTGAGTCGCTACCATTGAGCGCTGCCAGGTCTTCTGCATTCACCGGAGTAACACCGAACTTCAAATTTTTTCCGGCGAGTACTTTGGTTCGGAACGGCTCAGGCCAACCACCCGGCAAATCGCCAAGCTCACCCGCCATGAAGCCAACCACTGAATCAGGCACATCGTAATTTTGCGGGTTTTCGGCAAAATCTTTTGGATCGGCATTGACAGCAACTAGGTGCAGTGCAAGATCACCGACAACCTTAGAAGATGGAGTCACCTTGGTAGGACGACCAAGAATTTCATTGGCGGCTGCATACATGTTTTCGACTTTTTCAAATGAATCGCCAAGACCAAGTGCTATCGCTTGCTGACGAAGGTTTGAAAGTTGACCGCCAGGAATTTCATGTTTGTAAACACGTCCGGTAGGGCCAGGTAAACCTGATTCGAAAGGTGCATAAACGTTGCGAACAGCTTCCCAGTAAGGCTCTAGCTCCGCTACAGCCGCCAGCGGTATTCCACTGTCCTTATCGGTGTGGGCAAGGGCTGCAACAAGCGCTGAAGCCGAAGGTTGGCTGGTTGTACCGGCCATTGGTGCAGAAGCCACATCAACAGCATCGACTCCTGCATTAATCGCTGCCATCAAAGTGGCAAGCTGTCCGCCTGCAGTGTCGTGGGTGTGCAGGTGAACAGGAAGATCAAATTTTGCACGCAAAGCTGAAACTAATTTCTCAGCAGCTGCGGGACGCAGCAACCCAGCCATGTCTTTGATTGCAATTATGTGTGCACCTGCGTCAACAATTTGCTGCGCAAGAGTCAGGTAGTAATCAAGTGTGTACAGCTGTTCTTCTGGATCAAGCAAGTCTGCGGTATAGCAAAGCGCCACTTCTGCAACGGCAGTTTTGGTTTTCAAAACAGCGTCAATTGCAGGCTTCATCTGCGACACATCATTAAGAGCATCGAAAATGCGGAAGATATCGACTCCGGTTGACGCAGCCTCGGCAACGAAAGCCTCGGTTACCTCAGTTGGGTAAGGGGTGTACCCCACGGTATTGCGGCCACGAAGAAGCATTTGAATACAAAGGTTTGGCATTGCTTCTCGCAATTGAGCCAAGCGCTGCCAAGGGTCTTCCCCAAGGAATCTAAGCGCCACGTCGTAGGTTGCCCCACCCCAAGCCTCAACTGAGAGAAGCTGCGGAGTAAGTCGTGAAACGTAAGGAGCAACAGCAACCAAATCGCGGCCGCGAACGCGAGTGGCTAGCAACGATTGGTGTGCATCGCGGAATGTTGTTTCGGTAATTGCTACGTGACTTTGTGCACGAAGTGCCTTTGCGAATCCTTCGGGGCCCAGTTCTTGAAGTCGCTGACGTGAACCCGCAGGGGCTGGCTTACTGAGATCAATTTTTGGCAGCTTAACACCTGGGCTGGTGTGGTGCCCACGCGGACCGTTCGGTTGATTGACGGTTACGTCTGCAAGCCAAGCAAGGATTTTTGTACCGCGGTCCTGAGAAGGCTTAGCGGTGAACAACTCTGGGTGCTCATCGATGAACGATGTACTTAGGTCACCAGTTTCAAAAATTGGATCAGCGAGTACCGCCTGCAAGAAAGCGATGTTGGTGGAAACTCCTCGAATGCGGAATTCCGCAAGTGCGCGCTTTGCACGAGTCACTGCCGACTTGAAATCGCGACCCGTGGCAATCAACTTCACCAACATAGAGTCAAAGTGCGGGCTTACCTCAGCACCGGTTGAAACTGTTCCGCCATCCAGACGAATTCCTGCGCCACCCGGAGAGCGATAGGTCGTGATTTTTCCTGTGTCAGGACGGAAGTTTTGCGCCGGGTCCTCGGTGGTGATTCGACACTGAACCGCGAAACCATGCATCTTGATTTTGTCTTGAGTAAGTCCAAGATCAATAAGCGACTCCCCCGAGGCAATTCGCATCTGCGACTGCACGAGATCCACATCTGTGATTTCTTCCGAAACAGTGTGCTCCACTTGAATGCGTGGGTTCATTTCGATAAACACATGCTTACCGGCATTTGCACCAACGGTATCAATCAAGAATTCAACAGTTCCGGCATTCTGGTAGCCGATTTGCTTTGCGAAAGAAACTGCATCGCGATATAGAAGTTGACGAAGTTCTTCATCAATCAGCGGCGCTGGGGCAATCTCAACAACTTTTTGGTTGCGGCGCTGAATGGAACAGTCTCGTTCAAAAAGATGCACTACGTTGCCTTGAGTGTCTGCAAGAATTTGAACTTCAATGTGACGTGGTCGAATAACTGCCTGCTCAAGGAACACACGTGGATCACCGAATGCGCTCTCAGCTTCACGCGATGCTTCAATCAGTGCGGCACGCAAATCTTCTTTTTGTGCAACGCGCCGCATACCGCGACCGCCGCCGCCAGCCACGGCTTTTACGAAAATGGGAAAACCAATCTCATCGGCTTGGCTAACGAGTTCGTCCACGTTTGCAGATGAAGGTGAAGATTTTAGAACTGGAACTCCGGCACGAATTGCTGCTTCTTTCGCGGTCACCTTATTGCCGGCCATTTCAAGAACGTCGGAAGAAGGGCCGATAAAGGTGATTCCGTTTGCCTTTGCTGCCTCAGCTAGATCTGGGTTCTCTGAAAGAAAGCCGTAGCCCGGGTAAATTGCGTCAGCCCCGGATTCAAGAGCAACTCGAATGATTTCCGAAACGTCAAGGTAAGCACGAACCGGGTGCCCAACAGTTCCAATTTGGTAGGACTCATCTGCCTGCAGGCGGTGGGTTGAATTGCGGTCCTCATAAGGAAATACCGCTACGGTTTTGGCACCTAGTTCGTAGGCTGCTCGAAAGGCACGGACGGCGATTTCGCCTCGGTTGGCTACCAGAATCTTCTTGAACATTGGTTCCTCAAGCATCGTATTGGCGAACATGGATACGTGACGCCCTCAATAAAAAGGTAGCCTATTTACGTGCATGTATTGAGCGTTAGCTCCCTCAAGGGAGGCGTAGGCAAGACCACGGTTGCCCTTGGTCTGGCTTCTGCTGCATTTGCTCGCGGCCTTCGAACACTGGTTGTGGATCTTGACCCACAGTGTGATGCGTCAACCGGATTAGGCGCCATCGGAGAATTTAGAGAAACCGTTGCCGATGTCCTTCAAAACCCCAAACACAACATCGTGCATAGAGCAATTGTAGCTAGCACTTGGGGCAAAGTTCAGTCTGGTCACATAGATGTAATGATTGGCAGCCCAAGGGCTTTGCAATTTGACACCCCAAACCCGACAATCCGCGATGTTTGGAAACTCGAAGAGGCACTCAGCCGAATTGAGAAAGACTATGACCTTGTCATCATCGACACCCCACCGTCTATCAATGGTCTAACCCGCACAGCCTGGGTTGCAAGTGACCGCGTGTTAATTGTCTCAGAGCCATCGATCTTCTCCGTAGTTGCCGCTGACCGTGCCATGCGCGCGATTGAAGAGCTTCGTAAGGGCCTTACTCCAAGACTCCAAGCACTGGGCGTAGTAATCAACCGCATGCGCCCACAGAGCAAAGAGCACTCGTACCGCGCGCAAGAACTTCAGGACATGTTCAAAGAAAACCTGATGACAGTTCAAATCGAAGAGCGTGCCACAATTCAACAGGCTCAAGGTGCTGCTCGACCGATTCACACTTGGCCAGGTGACCATGCCGCAGAACTAGCTCAAATCTTTGATGAGATTCTTGAAGCGGCGCTTGCCTCGTTCATGGAGGCCTACGATAAGCACCGTACAAAGCCAGATAAAAAAATGTCCCGAATTAGCAAGATTATGCGTGGGCAAAACTTAGATGCTGTTTTGAAACTGGAATCGCTCCAAGAAGATTCGGCCTTACAAGCTCTGGCACCTGTGGTCGATACGGCTCTACCAACCGGGCCAGTTCAACTGCCAAAAGACATTAGCCAGATGAGTGCGATTGAGCAGTTGGAAGCACTGGCGAGTTTGGATTTGTCTCCAGCCGACACTAAATGGCTCGAAGAGAATAAAAAGGAAGATTAGAAGCTAGACAGCTTTTCTTACCTGGCGGCGTGCTGCCAGTTCGTCAACATCATCAACGTTGTTTTCTTTGATGTTAACCAGCGATGCCTCAACTTCACGAAGCACTCGACCCACTGCGATTCCAAAAACGCCCTGGCCGCGACTCAGCAGGTCCATAACCTCATCCTGAGTAGTGCAAAGGTAGACGCGAGCTCCATCAGACATCAGAGTGATGGCTGCCATGTCGTTAATTCCTGCTGCACGAAGCTGCTCTACGGCAACTCGAATTTGCTGAAGTGAAACTCCGGTATCAAGAAGACGCTTTACCAATTTCAACACCAAAATGTCACGGAATGAATAAAGACGCTGCGAGCCTGAACCGGCTGCTCCACGGACGGTCGGCTGAACTAGACCTGTACGGTCCCAGTAATCAAGCTGACGGTAACTGATTCCACATGCGGTGGCCGCTGAGGTTCCTCGGTAGCCAACCTTTGGATCGTTAGATGGCAGGCCATCAGTGAATAGCATCCCCTGCGAGTAGCCCTCGGGAGCGTCAGTATCGGTGTGCGACATGAGGCTCCCATCTGAATTATCTAACGTTCAAGTACAGGTTTAATTGTTGCCTGATTCCACCGTATGTGGGGTTAATTTAATTATTCGGCGTGTCGCCCGAATGTAAAGGGTTTTTAGCCGTCAATTTTGCCGATTACAGAGCGAATAAGCTCCGCACGGATTGACGAGAATTGATTCTCGATTTCCGCAGCATAGTGAGCGGCTCTAGAACGACTTGCTGTGTCATTTTTACTAAGAACTGGAGCAACTACGCCTTCAATAATCCCAATTTCACGCTCTGCCGAAGCCTTAATTCCGCGCAAATGGCGAGGCTGAATTCCAAAACGCTGCAGGTGCACGATTGCACGAGCAATTTCAACATCGGCAGCCTCAAATGGCTCCTGGCCAATAAGCAAAACATCCTGGGCTTCTTGAATTAGTGCGTCGGTGATCGCGGTCTCTGCGATGAGTTCAATGCGAGAAAGCTTTTTGCCACGACTCTGACGGAGGTGCTGCGGGTTAACGGTGCCGCCAGGAAGGCTAGGCTGCTTGCCTTCGTCTAGATCAGCTAGGTAATTGCGAATCACCTTTAGCGGAAGATACTGGTCACGCTGAAGCTCAAGAACAATTTGAATTCGTTCGATGTCTAATTCAGTGAACTTGCGATACCCCGATGGAGTGCGCTGCGGGGTGACCAAACCTTGTTCTTCAAGGAAGCGAAGTTTCGAAGGAGTTAGATCAGGAAAGTCTGGGTTTAGAACGTTAAGAACCTGACCAATGTTGAATAACTTGACCGGACGAGCGGCATAGAGTTTGGCTGGTGCTGACTGCGCCATTACTCTCCCCCTGCTTTGGTTTCTTCACCGGCAAAATCTGCCCGAGATGCGAAGAAAGTCAGACGGAATTTACCAATTTGAATTTCAGAGCCATCCTCGAGCAATGCCGCTTCGATTCGAACACCATCGTAGTAAGTACCGTTCAGAGAAGCCAAATCGCGAACCTGAAAAGTCTTATTGTGGCGGTGGAATTCTGCGTGACGACGAGAAACTGTGACGTCATCTAAAAAGATGTCTGCGTTTGGGTGACGGCCAACTGTGGTCACATCTTGGTCTAGAAGAAATCTTGAACCTTCATTTGGTCCACGCTGAACGATCAGAAGCGCTGACCCCGAAGGCAGGGCCTCGATGGCCTTCTGCTCTTCGCTGTCTAGGAAAGGTCCAGATTCGGCCAGTAAATCTGAGCTGAAGACAGCGGTGGATTCGACCTCATCGGACGAGCCCCCAAAGCCCAATTCTGCAGATTCCATTTGCTTGCCACTCCTTATAGAGCATTAGCCTAATGGTTTTTGGATGTGCCTTTTTTCACAATCGAGCGAACCTGACGAAGGTAGACCACCGCACCCCACCAATAAAGACCCACTCCCCAAAGGGCGAATGCCCAGGCTAGGGGTTCAAGGATAAAAGCAACCGGCTGCCAAATGTAAGCCATCAATAGGAGCGGGAAAGCATAGAGAAGGGCAAAGGTTCCGGTCTTACCCAGATAGTGAACCGGAAGCGGTCCGTAGCCGTGGGTGGCGAGAATCGGATACGCAACTGCCAAAACAACGTCACGTCCAATAATGACAAGCGCCAACCAAACTGGGATTATGCCGGTGATGCTAAGGCCCACGAGAGTGGAAAAAATATAAAGCCTGTCTGCGGCGGGATCCAAAAGCTGCCCGAGGCGAGTTACTTGATTGAATTTTCTTGCGAAATATCCATCTAGGTAATCAGTAAGACTCGACAACGCCAAGACAACAATTGCCGAAAGATATTTTTCGGTCAGCAAGAGGTAAAGAAATACCGGGACCAGAGCCAATCGCAACATGCTGAGTAGGTTAGGCACAGTCATGAACTGTTCCTTCATACTGAGCGTTGGTTGATTCCCCATGTTGCCGATATTACGTGAATAACGACGAGGTACTCGATTGCAGACAGCGACGGCGAGTTGTTACAGGTGGCGTTCGTTGACTCCGTTGTAAACCGAGAGAGGGCGAATCAACGCGTTAGAAGCCAATTGCTCCATTATGTGCGCTGTCCAACCGGTAATTCTTGCCGCTACAAAGATAGGAGTGAAAGTTAAGGTATCGAATCCCATCATGTGATACGCCGGCCCCGACGGGTAATCAAGGTTTGGCAAAATCCCTTTGCGCTCAGTCATTGCAGCCTCAAGCCCCTCATAGAGCTCAAGGACATCTGGACGGTTGTAGTGATCTATCAAATTGACCATGGCGGCTCGCATAGTCGGAACGCGTGAGTCGCCCTTTTTGTAAACACGGTGACCGAAGCCCATGATTTTACGCTTCTCTGCAAGAGCTTTCTCGAGCCACTGTTCAGAACGATTTGCAGCGTCTGGTCCGAAACCAATTTCATTAAAAATATGCAGTACCGCCTCGTTGGCACCACCGTGCAGAGGGCCCTTGAGGGCTCCTACTGCACCAGTAACTGCCGAGTACAAATCCGAAAGCGTTGATGTGATTACACGCGCGGTGAAGGTAGAGGCGTTGAATGAGTGTTCCGCATACAGCACGAGAGAGATGCGGAATGCGTCTACCACTACCGGTTCTGGTATTACACCAAAAGTCATCCAAAGAAAATTCTCTGAGTAGTCAAGATCATCACGAGGCTCAATTAAGGGCTGACCGTGACGACGACGCTGGTCGTATGAAACCACGGCAGGCAACTTTGCAAAAAGTCGAATTGATTTTTCTAGATTTCCCTGTGGCGAGGCATCATCGGCGTTTGGATCTAGAGCGCCAAGCACGCTGACTGCAGTTCGCACAACATCCATCGGGTGTGCTTTCAGTGGAAGATCATCGATCACCTTCTTAACTACAGGGTCGAGCGCGCGCATGGAACGCTCTTGCTTTATAAAGCCTGCCAATTCAGATGCGTTAGGTAGCTCACCCTTCCATAGCAACCAGGCAACTTCCTCAAAGCTCTTCTTGGCCGCTAACTCCTGAACCGGATAACCACGATACAAAAGTGAATTGCTCTCGGGGTTAACTTTTGAAATTGCGGTGTAATCAACTGGCACACCGGCTAGACCTTTGTAAATCTCCTGCTGCTCGCTCATGTCGCTCCTTTGCGAATTTGCTGTTACTGGTGCTTGTGGTTGTCAAGATTGAAATTGAAAATGCCTGAATCGAACTGGTTGTATGCCTCATAGTCAAGCAGTTCATAAAGTTCAGCACGAGTTTGCATTTCTGAAACTACGTTTTGCAGGTTGCCATCTTGCTTCAAGGCATCTAGCCCCCTCATGGCTGATCCCATCGCCAGCCTCAATAGCGAAACCGGATAAATCACAATGTTGATGCCGATATCTGCAAGCTGCTGCTTGGTGAACAATTCGCTTTTCCCAAACTCAGTCATGTTGGCAAGGATTGGGACATCGATTGCCTTGCGCATGGCCTCAAACTCAGAAAGATCCTTCATTGCTTCTGGAAAGATTGCATCGGCGCCGGCATCAACCAAGCGCTTTGCGCGATCGATTGCTGACGGCAGGCCCTCGACGCCACGAATATCGGTGCGTGCCATGATCAATAAGTTTTCATCGCGGCGGGCATCAACTGCTGAGGCGATTCGCTTTACTGCTGTGTCTTGGTCAACAACAGCCTTGCCATCGAGATGACCACAGCGCTTTGGGTTGATCTGATCTTCAATATGAATGCCTGAAACTCCAGCGTCTTCAAGAGTTTGCACCGTACGGGCAAGATTTAGCGGCTCCCCGAACCCGGTGTCAGCGTCTACAAGACTTGGCAAGTCAGTCATTCTTGATATTTGTTGCGAACGACCAGCGACCTCAGTGAGAGTTGTCAACCCGATGTCTGGCAAACCTAGATCGGCAGCAAGCACCGCGCCAGAAATGTAGATTCCATCAAAGCCTTTTTCTTGAATCAATTTTGCAGAAAGCGGATTGAATACGCCAGGTAATTGGAGTAGCTCGCCCGTTGCTAGGCGCTCCCGAAAAATACGACGCTTGTCGGCTGGTGTGGTTTTTGCGTAAAGCATTAGAAGATTCCCTTAGGTGTTGGCGCAGATGCGAGCACTCCAGCCTTGGCAACGATTGTCAGCCCCCTGACTTCAGCGGCGGTTAGCTCTGGCAGGCGCTGCACCAAATTCAAGAATCTTTCAATCTCAACTGCATCGAGCACATCGGCTGCAAGAGTTTTGAACTTGTTGATGTACTGCTCTCTTGCAAATGGTCGAGCACCCAGCGGATGGGCGTCTGCAACGGCAATCTCATCGACTATCTTGCTTCCATCTTTAAGAGTTACTTCTACTCGACCACCGAATGCCTTTTCGTTTGGATCAATCGAATGGTAGCGGCGGGTCCATTCTTTATCTTCCAAAGTTGTGGTTTTGTTCCAAAGCTCCACGGTGTCAGGACGCGCCGCGCGCTCCGGTGCGTAGCTATCAACGTGATGCCAAGCGCCATCTTGCAAGGCCACCGTGAAGATGAATGGAATTGAGTGATCCAAAGTTTCACGACTTGCGGTTGGGTCATACTTCTGTGGATCGTTTGCTCCCGAGCCAATCACGTAGTGGGTGTGGTGAGAAGTGTGAATCACCACTGACTCGACATTCTTTGGATCAGTGATTTCAGGGTGCTCGCGGTGAAGCTTACGCGCAAGATCAATCCAAGCCTGTGCTTGGTATTCAGCTGAATGCTCTTTGGTGTACGTATCAAGAATCGAACGCTTTACTTCACCTTTTTCTGGAAGCGGCACGGAGTAATTAGCATCCGGGCCATCTAGCATCCAAGCAATTACGCCATCTTCACCCTCATAAATCGGGGTTGGGCTGGTTTCGCCGCGCATTGCGCGGTCGACTGCTTCAACAGCCATCTTTCCAGCGAACGCAGGTGCGTGCGCTTTCCAACTTGAAATCTCTCCTTTGCGAGACTGTCGAGTTGCTGTCGTAGTGTGCAATGCCTGTCCGATTGCCTGAAAGATTACCTCAACCGGCAACTTGAGCATGGTTCCGATGCCTGCAGCGGCCGATGGGCCTAGGTGAGCAACGTGGTCAATCTTGTGCTTGTGCAAACAAATCGCACGAACCAAATCAACTTGAATTTCATAACCGGTTGCAATTCCGCGAATCAGATCTGCTCCGTTTACGCCCAGGTGCTGGGCAACAGCCAGAATCGGTGGAATGTTATCGCCTGGGTGCGAATAGTCGGCGGCCAAGAAAGTGTCGTGGTAATCAAGTTCGCGAACCGCAACGCCATTTGCCCAGGCTGCCCACTCAGGCGAAACCATGGAATCAACGGCTTCACCAAATACATTTGCGCCTGCACCGTTGGAAGTTTTTGGGTGGGCCATCGCCTGAGAGCGAGCCGAGACAACAGGCTTACGGGTAAGCGAAGCGGCGGCAACAGATGCGTTATCGATAATGCGGTTAATAACCATTTCGGTAACTTCTTGACTGATAGCTACCGGATCAGCAGCAACTTCAGCAATCTTCCATGCCAACTGATCTTTGCGCTCTAGAGTTTCTTCACTCTTGTAAACACGCACTTGGTGCTGCTTCATTGCGGCTCCTTCTAACTGAGTCTTTAGACTCGTTCACTTGAGTCAGGCGACTCGTTCGGTTACCTGCAGAGACCGAGCGGTCTCGAGGCTGTTTCTTAGGCTTTGTTGCATGTGCACCTGAGTTGCGCTTGCAGCAAGTTCTGGGTTTCGATCAACGATTGCTTCGATGATCACAAGAGTTTCGATGGCCGCAGCTTTAAGACGCGCAGTATCTCTGCGTGACAAGCGGCGAATTCGAGCCAGGTGCAAGTGCAGTGACTTCAAGGCAGCTACAAGGTACGGGCTCTCGATTGCATCTTCTATTGCGCGATCCAAACGTTCGTTAAGTGCGTAATAGGCGCGAATTCCCGAGTCTCCCCCTTCAATGAGTCGATCGGCGTTTCTGAACTCGGCAGCTAGCTGAGCGAAAATTTGGCTACTGCCCCGTTGGGCCGCCAGTTTGGCAGCCTGCTGCTCAAGCGGTTGCCGAAGCTCATAAAGCTCAACTATGTCATCAAGGGAAATTTGTGTGACAGTCAAACCTCGGCCCCGCTGCTGCTCAATTAGGCCATCTTTGCGCAGTTGCGAAAGTGCCTCACGCAAAGGAGTTCTGGAGACGCCTAATCTGGCCGATTGCTCAACCTCAGCAAGGGCCACGCCTGGGGCTAAAGCTCCGTTGACAATATCATCGAGCAGGGCTTGATAGGCCTTGTCACTGGCTCTCATAGCTCCCCCTTTCGCGGCTAGCAAAGTTATTGTATACACAACAAATAACAATTTGGGTTATTTTGCTAAAAATGGGCATTTTTACGGGTTCTTTGTATACATTTATCCAAAGGGCAAATAAAACGCCCAATGTCAGGTGTGATCAAAGCCGACCACACTACTCAATGAGGAGGAACGACATGTCCATCGCTTCGGGCACCTATAGTCAGCAATACCAACAAAGCTGCGATGACCCAAATGCTTTTTGGCTGGCAGCTGCCAGCGGGATTGATTGGATAAAGCCACCTACCCAAGCCCTTGACTCAACCGAAGCTCCGGTACACCGATGGTTCCCAAATGCCGAACTGAATACCTGCTACAACGCTATTGACCGCCACGTATTGGCTGGCCGCGGCGAGCAAACCGCAATCATTTATGACTCAGCCATGACAGGAACAAAGAAGTTCCACACCTACAACGATCTCCTTGAGAAAGTATCGATGTTTGCCGGAGCTCTAGTGAATCAGGGTGTTACCAAAGGAGATCGAGTAGTTATTTACATGCCGATGATTCCCGAGGCACTTTACGCAATGTTGGCCTGTGCCCGCATTGGAGCAATTCACTCAGTAGTTTTTGGTGGTTTCGCAGCGAATGAACTTGCAGTTCGCATCGATGACGCGACGCCAAAAGTGATAGTCACTTCGTCAGGAGGATTTGAGCCAGGCCGCCACGTTGAGTACCTGCCAATAATTGAAAAAGCTCTTGCGCTATCAAATGGTTCTGTAAAGTCTGTGATTGTTCACGAGCGAGCAGCGGTACCGGGTTCGGTGAAAGATTTTGACGAAAAAACTGAAGTGCACTGGCTTAGCTGGAAAGAGGCTATCGCCTCTGCGACTGCGCAGGCTGCAGTACCGGTATTAGCGACGGACCCGCTTTATATTCTTTACACATCGGGAACAACCGGAAAGCCAAAAGGTATTGTCCGCGACAACGGAGGTCACGCCGTTGCAATGAACTGGTCGATGAAGAACATTTACAACATTGATCCTGGTGATGTTATGTGGGCGGCATCAGATGTTGGTTGGGTGGTTGGGCATTCATATATTGTTTACGCTCCCCTTATTGCCGGTGCAACGACAGTGGTATACGAAGGAAAGCCAATTGGCACTCCTGATGCCGGTGCATTCTGGCGAGTCATCGAAGAGCACAAGGTTAAAGTTCTTTTCACGGCACCTACGGCTGTTCGCGCAATTAGGCGCATGGATCCGGATCTTGAATATCTAAAAAACTACGATGTAACTTCGCTCGACGCGCTGTTCCTAGCCGGTGAAAGATTGGATACGGAAACGTACCACTGGGCTGACGAAGCATTGCACTGCCCCGTCATAGACAACTGGTGGCAGACGGAGACCGGTTGGCCAATTGCAGCAAACCCACGTGGAATCGAAGCACTTGAAGTTAAACCAGGTTCACCAAGTGTTCCTGTTCCGGGGTACCGAGTATCGGTGGTTGATTCAAAAGGCCAACCGGTTAAAAACAATAAAGATGGCAATATCGTGATTGCTTTGCCGATGCCGCCGGGTACCCTTGCTGGTTTGTGGGGACGTCCCGATGGATACAAAGAGGCGTACCTCAGCGTCTTTGAGGGCTTTTATGCAACCGGAGACTCTGGTCGAATTGACGATGATGGCTACGTCTATGTGATGGGCCGCACTGATGATGTCATCAACGTAGCTGGACACCGCCTTTCCACTGGACAGCTTGAAGAAGCAATCGCCGGCCACGAGGCAGTTGCTGAATGTGCAGTCACGGGAGTAAAGGATGAGCTGAAGGGTCAGCGTGCCGTCGGCTTCATTACTTTCAAGCACGGGCACGAGATTGACGAAGAGAAACTTCGTAAAGAAGTTATCGCCATCGTCCGTGACGTAGTTGGGCCTGTGGCCGCATTTAAAGATGTAGTGATTCTTCAAAGATTGCCAAAGACTCGTTCAGGCAAGGTACTGCGAAAAACAATGCGTCAAATTGTGGATGGTGAGCAGTACACCGTGCCGCCGACGATTGAAGACCCAACGGTTCTCGATGACTTGAAAGTTGCTCTAGCCGATCAGTACAAACCGGCTTAATTCAACCGGCTTAGCGAAAGAATTCCTAAAAAGGGCTATGAGCGCTTGCGCTTTTCGCGCACTCGCATGCCCACTTCGATTGGCGAGCCTTCGAAACCGTAGGTCTCGCGCAAGCGACGGGTAATAAATCGTCTGTAGCCAGGATCCAAGAATCCGGTTGTGAACAAGACAAACTTTGGCGGACGGCTGCTGGCCTGGGTGGCGAACAAGATACGTGGCTGCTTTCCCCCACGAACAGGGTGAGGTGTCTCCATGGCAAGCTCTTGCACAAATGCGTTAAGTTTTCCGGTGGCAATTCGTTGATCCCATGAATCAAGAGCAACTTCAAGCGCAGGAACCAGCTTTTCCATGTGTCGGCCAGTCTTAGCAGAAATGTTTACGCGTGGAGCCCAGTCAACGTGTGCAAGATCTTGTTCGATTTCTCGCTCAAGATATTTGCGACGTTCTTCATCTAGTTCGTCCCATTTATTGAAAGCAAGTACCAGTGCACGTCCTGACTCAAGAGCCATATCCACAATGCGAATATCCGCTTCGCTGATTGGTTGGGTCACATCGAAAAGAACAACGGCAACTTCAGCACGCTCAAGAGCGGCGGCAGTGCGAAGCGAAGCATAGAAATCTGCTCCCTGGGCAAGGTGCACACGACGGCGAATACCTGCGGTGTCAACGAAACGCCAAGCTTTTCCACCAAGTTCAACTTGCTCATCGATTGGATCGCGAGTTGTACCTGCTAAGTCGTTCACAACTGCTCGCTCAGAACCAACTGCCTTGTTTAACAGTGAAGACTTGCCAACATTTGGACGGCCGATAAGTGCCACACGACGTGGCCCACCAATTTCTTCTTTGGCAACATTTGAAATCTTAGGCAGGACTTTCATCGCGGCATCCAGAAGATCCGCGACGCCACGGCCGTGAACTGCTGAGCACGGGTATGGCTCGCCAAGGCCAAGAGACCATAGGTTTGCAGCTTCCGGCTCCTGACGAACATCGTCAATTTTGTTGGCTACCAAAATCACTGGCTTGCCAGAGGCACGAAGCATTTTCACAACTCGCTCATCTGTGCTGGTGGCACCAACCATGGCGTCAACTACAAATAAAACAGCATCAGCAAGCTCAACGGCGATTTCAGCCTGAATCGCTACGGACTTATCGATTCCGCGAGCATCGGGTTCCCAACCACCGGTATCAACCAGGGTGAACTTGCGCTCGTTCCATTCAGCTTTGTAGGAAACTCGATCGCGAGTTACTCCAGGCTTGTCTTCAACAACTGCTTCGCGACGACCAAGGATACGGTTTACCAAAGCAGATTTGCCGACATTTGGACGACCAACGATTGCAAGAACTGGAAGCGCAGGGAGGAAGTAGTGCCCATCGACCAATTCGTCGCTGCCATCGAGAACGTCAAAGTCTTCATCATCAAGGTCGTAATCTTCAAGACCGGTGCGCAAAACGCGTGCGCGTGATTCCTCTTCATCGGTGCTCATGCCTTGCAATCGCTCGATAAATTCTGGTGCCGCAGGTTCCGCTAGGAATTCTTCTTCATTCATTCTTAATCCTTAGGACGCACCCTGCTCAATCAAAGCAATCACGGCCGAAACCGACTGATTGAAATTGAGATCAGATGTATCCACGAGTTGGACACCAGGAGCTGGTGTCATAAAGTCAACGACTTTTGAGTCGCTGGCGTCACGATCTGTTACTTGACGCATAACGCTTGCCGCGGAGCTTTCAGAAAGTTCCGCTGAGCGTCTCTTAAGTCTAACCGCTTCACTGGCTGTGAGGAGGATTCGGGTTTGAGCCTCCGGAGCCACCACGGTAGTGATGTCTCTTCCCTCGACAACAACCGCTGGCTTGCCTGATTCAGCAACGAGGCGATGTGTCAGAGCCTTCATGTAGCTTCTGACAGCCGGAATACGAGCCACCTGGCTAACGAATTCGGCCACCTCGGGCTCGCGGATTGCAACTGTGAGGTCCTGATTACCCACTTTCACCCAGTAGTTATCGGGGTCGAGCGAGATTTCATAGGCAAAATCTGCCTCGAGGTTCTTGCTCTGGAGTGCGGAAAGTTCGAAACCTTCAAGATTCAGACTCGCCCAAGCAAGAGCACGATAGGCGGCGCCGGTGTCGAGGTACCCAAACCCCAACTCGCGAGCGACCTGCTTGCTGACGCTTGATTTGCCAGAGCCGGCCGGACCGTCAATCGCAATGATTGCAGCAGCCATTATGCGATTCGCCAACCACGATCTTGAAGATCCGCAATCAGCGATGCTTCTGCTTGGGGAACTACATAAAGCTCAACCAAGCCGATTTGGGCACTTGGTGAGTGTTCGAGCTTTAATTCCTCGAGGTTGATGCCGATTTCGCCAACCTCGGTTAGCAAGCGAGCCAATTCGCCCGGCTGGTCATCAATCATCACAATAATTTGAGCGTAAGTAGAGTGTTTTGTACCGTGCTTGCCAGGAATTTTTTCAACGCCGGCATTTCCTGATTCCAGAGTTTTACGAATTTGCAGGATTGAATCCGCTGAATGCACATCGTCTAATGATTCAACAACCAATGAAAGGTCTTTCGCCAGTGCCTTGAGTACTGAAACAACTTCCGCCGAGTTAGCCTCAAGAATTTGAACCCAAAGTTCAGGGTCACTAGCGGCAATTCTCGTTGTGTCTCGAAGCCCCTGACCGGCTAGTGCTACGTCTTCACTTTTGGCTTGAACTAATCGAGCCGCCATGAGGCTGGATACCAACTGTGGAACGTGTGAAACCAATGCAACTGCGCGGTCATGGTCTTCTGGCGACACATTAACTACGGACGACTCCAGCACCGTTGCAAGTGATTCAACTAATTTAATGCCAGCAACATTTGATTTCTCGTTTGGCGTGATGACCCAAGGGCGACCAACAAATAAATCAGCGCGTCCGGCTATTGCACCGCCGCGCTCACGGCCGGCCATCGGGTGCGACCCTACGTATCGCTCAATCGGCGCTGCCAAGCGCTTTAGTTCGTCAAGAATTCCGGATTTGACGCTGGCAACATCGGTGACAATCGCGTTTGGAAACGCAATAAGTTCATCAGCAACAATTTGAGCAGTCAGCTGAGGTGGAACACAAACCACAATTAGGTCCGGGGCATCAGTCTCGCTGACCGCGCGGCCCGCACCGTAAGAGATTGCAAGGTCAACGCTTTTGGTTGACTTTGACGAAATAGCTACATCTACGCCCTGCTTGGTGAGCGCTAACCCAATACTTGTTCCAAGTAGTCCAGCACCAACGATGCGAACTTCACTCGTGAAGGCTGTCACTGTGCGATGTCCTGTCGCAGTGCAGTTGCACCTCGAAGATAAACATGCTGGATTTCTGCTCGAGATTTGTCAGTTTCGGCCATGATCATGATGCGAATAACACGAGGAAGTGCACCCACGACGTCCATCTCAACGAAACACATAAGAGGCACATCAGCAAGAGCAAGTTCACGAGCCGCAACTGCTGGAAATTCACTTGTAACGTCTGGTGTAGAAGTGAAGAAGATCGAAACTAACTGGCCCGCATCTAAATCGTTGGCGTGCAGAGTCTTGGTTAGAAGTTCAGCTGTTGACTTTAGAAGGTGCTCGCGCTCGTCAACGTCAAGTTGAATAGCACCACGAATTGCGCGGATTGCCATGTCATTTCCTCTTTCCACGAGCCGGCTGAGCTGCAGCTCTCTTATTTGCCGGCCTTGGTGCGCGCTTTACCTCACCCTCGGCTGCCTTCAAAAGTGCACCGACCTCTATTTTACTAAGCTCGCGAATTCGGCCTTCTTTTAGTGGGCCGAGTTGGATTGGGCCAAACTGGCGACGCACTAGGCCAACCACCGGGTGTCCTACAAACTCAAACATTCGGCGAACAATTCGATTACGACCCGAGTGTAGGACGACTTCTACCAAACTCTCCCCTGGTTGAACATCAACGACGTGGGCCTTGTCGGCTTTGATCATGCCGTCTTCAAGCTCAAAGCCACTTAGAAGCTTGTGAATAATTGCCGGAGTTACAACTCCTTCAACTCGAGCAACATAAGTCTTTGTCACGCCAAATTTTGGGTGCGCAAGCTTGTGAGCTAAGTCCCCATCGTTTGTCATGATGATGAGGCCTGTGGTTTCAGAGTCGAGACGACCAACGTTGAATACTCTGTCGTAGCCGTCTACAAATTGAGAGAGATCCGGTCTACCGTTTTCATCAGCCATAGAGCTCACGACACCGCGAGGTTTGTTGAGGGCAAGGTAAACCCTGGAATTATCAAGTTGAACCGGTGTGCCACCCACGGTGACCTTATCGACATCTGGATTTATGCGAGTCCCTAGCTCGGTTACAACCTTGCCGTTCACTTTCACGCGGCCCTGAGTGATCATGTCCTCGCATACACGGCGCGAGGCAACGCCCGCGGCAGCCATAACTTTTTGGAGTCTTACGCCCTCCGGCTCATTGAAATCCTGCATGTTAGACGGCATCAAAATTGCTATTGGCATCAGGTAGGTATGGGCTGATCAATGGCAATTCGTCCAGCGAATTAATACCCAATACCTCTAGCAACAGCGGAGCCGTTCCATAGTGAATCGCACCGGATTCTGAATCGGTGTAAAGCTCAGTAATTAGTCCTCGGCTGTGCAACGTGCGCACAACCGAATCCACGTTAACCGCACGGATAGATGCAATCTGACCGCGAGAAATTGGCTGCTTGTAGGCGATTACCGCAAGAGTCTCAAGGGCTGCTTGGCTCAACTTCGTTGGGTTCTCGTTTGCAACAAACATCTTCACTGCCCAGTCGTAGTCGGCGCGAACATACATACGCCAACCGCCACCGACTTCGCGAAGCTCGAAACCACGCGGGGTTTCTCCTACTTGCCCGTCGTAGTCTGCCTTCAAAGAATTAATTGCGTCACGGATTTCTGTAACTGGTCGCTCAAGGGCGGTTGCAATTGCCATTATGGATATTGGAGCGTCAGTGATCATAAGAATTGCCTCGACAGCCGAACGAAGGTTGTCTGCGGTCACAGGTGCCAACTGATCAACTATTTCGCTAGGTGTTAGCTGCGCAACTTCTTCAACTACAACGTCTTGCGGTTCGAGTTCATCCTGCACCTCAGCTGCCTCTACTTCTGGTGTTACTTCATCAAGAGTCATAGTCAGCTCCAAGGTTGGCTAGTTTTTCATCATCAAAGTTTTCGGCACTCCAGGCGAGCTTGATGTCACCAAGAGGCTCATCTTGCTCGAATGAAATTGCTGAAAGGCGGTAAAGCTCGAGCACTGAAAGGAATCTGGCAACCACAATCGCGCGGTCTTTGATTGAGCCAATCAATTCTCGGAAAGTCATGCGCACTGAGCGTTTCAACATCATTACTACTTCTCGAGCTTGCTCTCGTATGCTTACGCGCGGCGCATGTAGGTGGGTTAACCCAACAGATGGAATCTCTCTTGGGGTCAATGTGTCTTGAGCAAGCACACCAAATTCCGAAAGGGTCATCTTCCAGACAAGTTCCGGTTGTTGCTTGCGGAAGCGCTCCTCTAGAGGAACGTCGCGAGCAATGCGCATGGCCTCGAGTGCCATGGCGGTACTGAAGTAACTGGAGATTTCCTTAAAGGCTCGGTATTGAAGCAAACGAGCAAAGAGCAAGTCACGCGCTTCTAGAAGAGCGACATCTTCAGCATCTACGACTTCACCCTTAGGTAGCAGCCCAGCGATTTTCAAATCGAGAAGGGTTGCAGCGATGACCAAAAACTCACTAGCCTGGTCCATCTCTTCTTCTTCATCAAGAGTCTTCAGATATGAGATGAACTCGTCGGTGACCTTGCTCAATGAAATCTCCGTGATGTCCATTTCGTGCTTGGAGATAAGCGAAAGCAAAAGATCAAACGGGCCGTCAAAGTTACCCAGGTTTACAGCGAAACCCGAGCCCTTTTCAGATTCGTGCGTCAGATCAGAGTTAAGCAACACAGCCACGAGCCACCAACTCCTTAGCTACTGACCGGTAAACCTCTGCCGCGTCGGAAGTTGGTGCAAATTGAGTGATTGGCGCCTGAGCAACTGTTGCATCCGGAAACTTTACAGTTCTGTGAACCACCGACTTGAAAAGCTTCTCGCCAAATGCTTCTTTAAGGCGATCCAACACTTCTCGTGAGTGCAGGGTTCGATTGTCGACCATGGTCGCCAAGATGCCATCGAGCTGCAAGGCAGGATTCAAGCCTTCTTTAACCTTGCCGATGATGTCCTCAAGAATCGCAACACCGCGAAGGGCAAAAAATTCTGTGGCAAGCGGAATAATCACGCCGTGTGCTGCAGTCAGTGCATTTACAGTCAACAAGCCAAGCGAAGGTTGGCAATCGATGATGATTGCGTCGTAGTCATCCGCTACTTGCTTCAAAATCTTGGCAAGAATTTGCTCGCGTGCGATTTCGTTGACCAGCTTCATCTCCGCGGCCGAGAGTTCGATGTTTGCAGGAATCACATCAAGGTTTGGATTATCAGTGTGCTGAATAGCGCTGTGCGGGTCAATCGTGCGATCAAGCATTAGGTCATAAATTGTGGTTGCATCGTGTGCATTGATGCCTAGGCCTGCAGAAAGCGCGCCCTGAGGGTCAAAATCGATTAGTAGCACCTTGCGGCCGTATTCGGCGAGCGCCGCTGACATGTTGATTGAGGTGGTGGTTTTACCAACACCGCCCTTTTGATTACACATCGCAATGATTCGAGCAGGGCCATGGGACTTCAACGGCTTAGGGATAGCGAAGCGGGTGTCCGCGGTTGCCTTTGCCATGATTTCCTCCCGAAATTACGTTTGAATCGGTTTCTAGCCTACCTGTCGAGGCGAGCCACCAATTCCGGGTCTGCCGCTAACGGCGTGCGCGCGGGTGGCCTAGCGGCGTGCGCGCGGGTGGGCTGTCCCGTAGATTTCCCTCAGTTTGTCTACTGTTACCAGGGTATAAATCTGGGTGGTGGCCACTGATGAATGTCCAAGCAGCTCTTGAACCACACGGACATCGGCTCCGCCCTCCAGCAAATGGGTGGCAAATGAGTGCCTGAAGGTGTGGGGCGAGATTTCCCCCGGCAGCTCGGCCACCCGGGCTGCCTCATTGATGATTTGCCAGGCACTTTGGCGGCTGAGACGCCCACCCCGCTGGTTTAGAAATAAAGCCGGAGTCCCTTTGCCTTGGGTCACGAGGGTTGGTCGGGTTCTAACTAGATAGGCCTCCAGCGCTCTCTGGGCATAACCACCAACCGGCACTATGCGCTCTTTCGAGCCCTTACCAAATAGTCGCACCAGGGTTGGGTCCACCAGGTCATCCAGATCAAGATTGATGAGCTCACTGATACGAGCACCAGTGGCATAAAGTAACTCCAGCATTGCGCGGTCACGCACCCTTACCGGGTCGGCAGCGATAGCGTTTTCATCCGCCGGATCAGGACCTGAGGCGGCGAGAAGTTTCTCAATTTGATCAACCGTGATTGCCTTGGGCAGATTACGCGGGCTCTTCGGCGGCTTGACCGCAGCCGCCACATCGCCGGCAGTGATGTTCTCCAGCAACCAGAACTTGTGTAAACCTCGGACTCCGGCAAGCACTCGCGCTACAGAGCTAGAAATCAACCCCGATGTAATCTTCAGCGACTCGGCAAATTCGTTGATTACTAACTCCGTGATTTTCTCGGGTGAATCAATTCCCTTGGATTCGAGGAACGTGGCGTACCTCGCTAAATCCGCCCGGTAGGCGGAAATGGTGTTTTTAGCCATTCCGCGTTCGATGGTCAAGTGGCGCAGGTATGAATCGATCAAACCGGCAAGCTGAGTGTTATCCATTTGCGGCGATACCTAGTTTGTGAGCTAGTGCCATAATCGCGTATCCAGCACTAGGACTTCGCATTTCGGAATTCAGAACACTCTTAAGTGCATCGTTTAGTGGTACCCATCGGAGTTCAAGATCTACTTCTTCACCCTCTAGGTCTAAGTTGTAACCCTGGTGGCGAAGTTCAGTAGCCAGAAAAACATTGATGGTTTCACTGTTACCACCCGGCGTGGTGTGAAATTCGATGAGCTCTTGCCAACCCTCGGCGATGTAGCCGGTTTCTTCCAACAATTCGCGCTTGGCTGCTTCGAGACGAGACTCGCCCGGAATATCAAGCAACCCCGCCGGCACTTCCCAAAGATATTCGCGAACAGGTTGGCGATACTGCTTGATCAACAAAATCTCTTGCTGTTCGTTGAGTGCAATTACCGCAACAGCACCAGGATGCGCCACGAATTCTCTGACAAGATTTGTACCTTTGTAATCAAAGGTTTCGCTAACGACGTCCCAGATTTTTCCCTGAAAGACAACGTCTCGCCTAGAAACACTAAGCGAGACGTCTTCGTCTTTGGGCATCGGAATCCTCTAAGTGAAAACTATGAACCTGAAACCTCGAACAATTTGTTCGATGCCTGGCGCTCAATTGCGGCAACCACTAGACCCTTGAAAAGCGGGTGTGCATTGGTTGGGCGTGAGCGGAATTCAGGGTGCGCCTGTGTTGCAACGTAGTAAGGGTGAACCTCGCGAGGAAGTTCAACGAACTCAACAAGGTGATCGTCAGGTGAGGTGCCAGAGAAAACCAAGCCTTTTTCGGCAATTTGATCGCGGTAAGTGTTATTTACTTCGTAGCGGTGGCGGTGGCGCTCTTCGACCGACTCTGATTCGTAAACTTCGGCAACTATAGAACCCGGCTTTAGCTTCGCGGTGTAAAGACCTAAACGCATAGTTCCACCCATGTCGCCACCCGCAATGATGTCAACCTGCTCTGCCATGGTCGCGATGACTGGATACTTAGCGTCTTCATCGAACTCTGTTGATGAAGCACCTTCAAGACCAACGACATTGCGAGCGTATTCAATAACCATGCACTGCAGACCAAGGCAAAGTCCAAGCGCAGGAATCTTGTTTTCACGAGCAAACTTCAAGGCACCAAGTTTGCCTTCGATGCCACGAACACCAAAGCCACCAGGAATACAGATGGCGTCGACATCAGCTAGGGCCTCACGTGCGCCGTCTTCTGTCTCACAATCATCTGAAGCAATCCACTTGATGTTTACCTTGGCCATGTTGGCAAAACCACCGGCACGAATTGCCTCGGTTACTGAAAGGTATGCGTCCGGAAGGTCAATGTACTTACCTACCAAACCGATTCGAACCTCGTGCTTAGGGTTGTGAACCGCATCCAGCACTCCCTGCCAACGGCTCCAGTCAACTTCGCCCGCTTTTTCCTTAAGGCCTAGGCGCTCGATCACGTAGGTGTCTAGGCCTTCTTCGTTAAGCACGGTTGGCACGTCGTAAATGCTTGATGCATCCGCAGCGGTAATCACTGCCTTCTTATCGATGTCGCACATCAGAGCAATCTTGTTTTTTATTGAATCTGGAAGTGCGCGGTCAGTGCGGCAAACGACAGCGTCAGGCTGAATACCAATTGATCGAAGCGTTGCCACCGAGTGCTGGGTTGGCTTTGTCTTGAGCTCTCCCGAAGCAGCTAGATAAGGAACTAGAGAAACGTGGATATAGAAGACATTGTCACGACCAACCTCGTGACGAATCTGACGCGCCGCTTCAATGAATGGCTGCGACTCAATGTCGCCAACCGTTCCGCCGATTTCAGTGATGATTACATCTGGAGCCGGCACATCATGAGACTGAAGGCGCATTCGACGCTTGATCTCGTTGGTGATGTGTGGAATTACCTGCACGGTATCGCCAAGGTACTCCCCGCGACGCTCACGCGCAATCACAGTTGAGTAAATCTGACCGGTGGTTACGTTGGCAGATTGACCAAGGTTGATATCTAGGAAGCGCTCGTAGTGACCAATATCTAGGTCTGTTTCGGCACCATCATCGGTGACAAAAACTTCACCGTGCTGAAAAGGGTTCATTGTGCCCGGATCAACGTTTAGGTACGGATCCAGCTTCTGCATTACGACCTTGAGGCCGCGGGCACGAAGCAGGTTGCCTAGACTCGAGGCGGTTAGGCCCTTACCGAGTGATGATGCAACACCTCCGGTGACGAAAATGTGACGTGTGATACCGGAATCCATTGCTTCTGCCATGGAATTTAACCCTACCAGCGAACCCCAACCCCGATGAACCAGCGACATGCTCAGGTCCTTTAAATATCAGGGATTTAGGCGAATTCCTGGTGTGCTTTTTCGAGCAATTCGGCCGCGTGAGTTCTGCCCGAGTCAGACTCAGGCATACCCGAGAGCATTCGGGCCAGCTCGTTTACGCGATCCTCGTTGTTCAGCGCGACCACGTCTGTCGCGGTGAATTCATCGGTGCTGTTTTTGAGAACTCGAAGATGCTGATTCGCAAAAGCCGCAACTTGGGCAAGGTGGGTCACCACGATTACCTGCGCTTGCTTAGCCAACATCGCCAAACGACGGCCAACTTCGATAGCTGCCGCGCCGCCAACACCTGCATCAACCTCATCAAAGATAAAGGTTGGGGCTTGCTCGGTTTGGGCTAAAACAACCTCGATGGCCAACATGATGCGTGATAGTTCACCACCGCTGGCACCTTTACCGAGTGGTCTTGGTTCGGCGCCTGGATAAGAAGAAAGTTGAATTGAAATTTGATCTTTACCAAAGAGACCAAACTCGGCTGCTTCAGCAACATCAACCACCAACGTTGAGCCAGACATTGCAAGTGCGGAGAGCTCGGCGGTGACCTGGTCGGCAAGACGTTCCGCTGCTGATTTGCGAGCGTTGGAAAGCTTTTCTGCTGCAGCTGTGACCTGATTGAGCGAGTACTCCGCCTGAGCGGTGAGTTTCTCGATTTGATCTGACGATGAATCTAGCTCGAGTAGTCGATCACTTGCTGTTTCACGGAATTTGATAACGTCATCGAGAGTTGGGCCATACTTTCGAAGCAAGGTGTTTAGCACCGCGCGTCGCTCTTGAATTGATTCCAGAATGCGAGCGGAATCGCCATCAAGCCCATCGAGATATCCAGAAATTTCGGCGGAGGCATCGTTCAGCTGATAGCCAAGT
>JACCEC012748387.1_pt1 | contig 25053 bp, 37 predicted proteins | sample 7450121 | NCBI WGS metagenome assembly JACCEC01 (sample SAMN15323455, study PRJNA562643) | freshwater metagenome | isolation source: river surface water | place: USA:Blue River Watershed | collected 2017-08-18 | reverse complement strand
TTATTTAGGTTACTTACAGCTTTCTGCAAATCACCCAGTTTGCTTACAGCATCATCAAGTTCTTTTGTTTCTACTTTAAATGCTATACTAGAAAGGTCTAATGCCATAATTTATTCCTCTTGTTGGAAAGTAATTCTTACTTATTCTTTATTGTTTTCTTTAAATACTTTACTTAAAATACTTAAAGAAAAGCCCGCGATAACGCAGGCAATTTATTTCTTCTTATTATTCTTTTTGGATTGTTCTTCTTGTTGTTTGCTGAAGTGCGAGAGAGCAACCGAATCTAAAGACTTGATTGCATCAATTTCCCAATCAAGTAAATCAAGCTTATACAAGGAATTGAATGCTTGTATTTCTTGATAACTGATTGGATTGACCGACATACCGGATTGCCTTGAGTTATTTAACCTAAGAAAATAACCCCAGACTAAATGCATAGTATCAGGTAGCTCAATTAAGTTCTCTAACTCAGGAGGCTTCTTCCCGGTTTGTCTTTCTACTGATTTGAGCTTGGATATTAAGCTATCAGAATCTCGTTCACTTCCTAATTCAAACTGCTGTTCAGCAAATTTGATTAATTCTTCAAGATCACTTGGGTCGAAAGTTAAGCAAATCGCTTGCTTGAGCTAGGACTTGTTCACGAATCCAGCTATGCTCAGTAAGAATACGAGTAGCGTTAGCTGCATTGAATTCAGTCTCTACACCGTTCTCTACAAAGCCTTTCCAGCCGATAATACGAACTACCGCATTCTCTACCGCTGATTCTTCTAATTCGTCTAGGTCAATTTGATCTTCTTTACCTTTGCGCTTCAGTACAGCTTGTTTAGCTTGGTATTCAGCGAATTTCTTACGAGCATGTTGCTTGACAATCGGGGATTGATCACCACGCACAGTAATGAAGGCACCAGTACCAGAACCGTCGGTAGGCATTGTTAGTTCAAATTCATGACCAGCTTCGGATAATTTGCTGAAGTCATTTTTAGATAGATCAAAACCGCTAGATACTACGTTTGCTTTTGCCATTGTTTATTTCCTTTTCTTGGTTAATATAATTGATGTAAATAACATCAGACTAAGGTATCATTTTATCATTAAGATAATGCGAAAGCAAGTAATCCAAAAGCACAAATAAGAAAACCTCCAAGGTTTATCCAAGGAGGTTTACGTTAGGTGCTTAATGATTAAACAGCAGTATCTTGAATTTGAACAGTAGTTGCAGGTAAACCAGCAGTAGTTACAGAATTCAATAGAGCAGTGAAATCAGCAGAAGCAGTAATACCTGTCGCAGAATCTGCCTTTGAAAAACTGCCAAGTTTCACCCTGGGGAATGTAAAGCTAACTGCATCAGCAGCTTTATCACCAGAAGTAGTCATTGCGAATACCAGAGATACTTCAGTTTCATTAGCAAAGTAATCACGGAAGTTAGCATTCTCAAAGTAAACAGAAAGTGAACCAGTTGCACCGATAGTGCCTGTGAACATTTCTACTACTGAGTTACTACCGACAACTGTGGCATTTTCCAGGGCACGAGTAATGGTAAAGTTAGCGTCGGTAATAACAGCTACGCTTACACCGTTAACAACCACAGCACCATTAACAGCAGCTACAACACCAGTAGTGCTAGCAGCGGTAGGAGAAGTGTAATAAGCAGAGGTACCAGTAGAACCTAGGTCTTTGCCCATGAAGCTAAGGTCAATCGTAGCAAAACCTGTGGAAGGTAATGATACAGCAGCTGACTCAACCTTCATACCAGTGTATACTTCTGACTGAGCAATATCACTGTAGAACTCTTCAATGGAGTAAGACTGATTGGTGTGACCAGTGAGAGGTACTTCAGTTTTCTTACCACGAGTAGTCAAAGTAGCAGAAGCAATTGGGCCTTCAGCAACTAACGCGGTAGTAGACAGAACACGAACGGTTAAAGCTAGTGCAGTTACAGCAATTACTAGAAGGTTATTGTTGCTGTTAGCAGCATTGAATGTACCAGCAGTAAGAGCAACTACGTCGCCAACCTTTACGCCATCGGTAATAAAGGATCCGGTTCCGCGAGTAACCGTGAAGTTAGAGCCGCTAACCGCAATGGTGATGCTTAGTCCGGTCAGTGCTGTAACAGCAACGAAATCTTTAGCAACCAAGCTACCTAAGAAATCAGCGTAAGAGCCAGGAGATAGTTCACCATTTAGTGAACCAGTAGCAGAACGAACACCGTGGGATAGAACGGCAGTTTGGTAATCTTGACGCACCTCGTTTGACGTATAAACTTCTTTACTTAAATTCATATCGGAAGTTACACGTCGAAGAACTTTAGCAGAAGTGGCACCGGGCAATTCACCCCATGCTGTCTCTTTTTTGTAGGCGACTCGTTTATTTACGCCAATTGATAATGTCATATCTTTTCCTTAAATTCAAGTTAATTCACATTTGCAAATGTATCAGCTTCAAAGGGCTGATTGACCTTTAGTTTACAATTATCAAAATGAGCACGTAACATACTTGGCTTGAAAGAGCTTTCTTTACCACAATGTGGGCAGACTAACACTGGTTGGGAATTCCAGTAATCTCTCAATTTTTGCTTTCTATCGTCAGTGCATGGTTTTGGATTTTCAGCTTTTGTTTGAATTATTTTCAAACGTTTTTCTTCAGAACACGGGCGTCCGTAATTAAAGTGATCTTCTCCACGTATTCCGTAGTGAGGATGATTTTCACCTGACATACGCTCTGACATTAGTTTCTTAGTCTCTTCAGTATGGTGCCTACCTTTGAAAGGACTTTCTGTATATTCAAATCGTTTCTTTTGAGACTCAGATAATCTTTTGATAGTCTCTTCTGTTTTAACCTTACCAGTATTAGCTAACCTTACTGCTTCTTTTTGTTTGTCAGATGCAGGTCTACCTAATGCCCCATCACCACCCTCTAGTATGTTTGTAAGGATACCAGTGCGTTGGATAATCTGACCATAAAACATTATGAGACTTCTCTCGGCGTGTTGAACCTCAATTGTCGAGTGAAAGAATTTGACAATCACATACTTTACAGGGATGCCTTTTCTCCACATTGAACGAATCTTACGCTCTTTAAGAGGGTTTGTTCTCTTGGCATAAGGTTGTGCATCTTTCTCGTGTTGATACAATCTTTTGTTATTTTTAGCTACACCAACATAGAATGGCACATCTTCACAAACAAGCATGTACACGTACCATTTATTTTCCTTGTTGTGTTCTTTAAGGTATGCAACAGCCTCGTACCTATTTTCAAACTTTAACATTATCCATATTTCTCCATTAAAGAAAAGCATTACTAAATAAGAAATAGGCAGGATGGTAATGAGTCATCTTTTCGGGAGCTACCCTAGCCTACTAATAATTATATCACAGATTAACTTCTGTAACCAAATCAATTAAAACAGGAGTAACCAAGCGATCACTTGTTTTTGCACTGCCTGAAATCCGGGGTGTACTAAAGTTACTGATTCGGTAGATACCTTCTTGTGTACTCCAACCTTTAGCAAATAATGTTCGGATTGTTTCAGCAGTAGTAATAGAACTAGCGGTACCTTGATTCAGTAAATCACAAACAAATACCTGCAACTGAATGTTCTCGCGGTAATACTTATCGCCTAGCGTTGGGTCAATAGGGGGTTGAATCAGAAACTGAACTCTAAGATACTTCTGGTTAGCTACGGGAGTAAATGCAGCATTTTCATAAGCAGTAAGTATACCTAGAGTAGCTAGACGTTGTTCTGCTGCTTTCTTAGTAGATAAAATAGCTGACATTGTTATCCTCGTTTATAGTAATCAGAAAGCTGAATAGAATACATTCCAGTAATTGCTTGCATTGTCGGTGCGATAATACCTTCGAGGGCTTTTGGGCTAGAGCCTTTATTTAAATCCTCATATCCCGGTCCAGTTGCAGCAATATAAAATGTTTGACCTAGCTTATAAATATCCTTAGCTTGTTGAAAAGCTTTTTCTGATGTGTTTTCATCAGGGTAAATTGTAGGGTCAAAAACAGGGGTACCATCTTGAGAGTAAACCCATGCACCAGCGTGGAAACCAATATCTACCTCGATACCAAATCTGTCATTACGCTTCTCATAGTATTGACGGTACGAGTAACGATTAGCAAGAGCTTCAGCATCACCTACTGGAGTATTTGAACTAGCAAGTTCTGTAATCTCTTTAGCAAAACCAGCTACCATGTACTTCAACTTGCGCTCAACCTCTGCAATGTATTGTTTTAATTGTGCTTCTAACTTAGAGGTATCTGCTTTAATCATCTTAGCCTCTGTATGCAACAACCCTGTACATTACTAATTCATTAAGTGCGCGGTGTTCTTGGATGCTATCAATTGCGTAGGTGCTTGAACCAAAGGAGAGCTTGTCGCTAACGGAAAGCAAACCCACAATGGAATCAGCAGGTAAATAAATATATACGGCATCTTTTCCAATCAAGTTAGGGTACGAGAATTGTGTAGCTTTCAAGTGTTTACGGTAAGCTGTTACCGTGGTATTAGTTTCTGAATTAGAAACAGAACCTGTAGCTGGATCATAAGTACCGTTGGTTACTTTAGTATGAACGCAGGATTCACCGTGAAGATTAATAGCTTGTTTAGCAACAGTAAGAAACTGATTCATAACTAGCCTTAAACTGAGAAGTAGTCAGTACGAGTAACTGAAGGTTCATTACTTGGAGCAGATACGATGTTGTTATCTAGGGTATCTACGTTAGCTTGCATGTCGGTTAGACTGATGTTACCGAAGTAACCTTGTGCTGACGTAAGAATTGGATTCAACTGAGGGTCTTTCAAGAATAACTCCAATGCAAGTCTATATTGTTCAGAGGCTTTAGATCCACGGATATTAAAAATATCTACAGTGTGATCACCACGCATTGATAGGTTCAGTAAAATTACCTTTGCAACCTCTAATGAAGTGCGATTGATATTATTTGAATTGCGTTCTAAAAAGAAAGTAATTTCATCATCAGATACAATGTAAAGACCGGGCGTATTGTCCTGCACTAACAGGCGCACTTGTTGGATATTAGTTAAAGCCATTTGTTAGTTCCTTTAGGTAGAGGGATGTACATTATTCATCCACATTAAAACTGTTATTCTTAGTATTATTCTCAAAAGCTGTCAATACCTGTAGATTCCAAGGAACACTCCATTTCTTCTATTATAGGTCAAGGCTAGTTACCGAGTGAGTAACAATGCTTGCAGGCACTTTAGCTTTGTTAATTCCAGTCTGCAACCTAGCTGCAAGTAAAATAAGATTATACCAAAGAAAGACCTCCGAAGAAGTCTTTCGAGTCATAATCTAATCAAAAATTAGGCAGTGTAGCCACGAGCTACAAAGTTAGGACGCTTCAGTACGTTGAGCATGGACATTTCCATTTCAACAGTAATTTGAGTTTGACGGGGATCGCGGAACGTCCAAGCGTATTCAAATTCACCGAAGGTATTCTCGTAGCCAAAACGGTTAGGAGGTGCAGTGTAGGTTACGAAGCCAGCGTCATCTGCCTTAGCAACGAAAATGGCATCACCAGAAGTTACCAGCGTTTGACCAGCAAGTACGGTAGCTACTTCAATGAAGGTGATACCTGCATAAGAGAAACGACGATACAGACCAGCGCCGCCTGCGCGATTACGAAGAATCTGTTGACCTTCAGTTGCTGTGTAGTAGGTGTAGGCCGCCTGCACTTTAGCATGTGCAATTAGCTTGCCGAAGAAAGCTGGTGAACAGTAAGCAATTACTTCAGTAATTACAACACCGTCATTTGCACTTGCTTGGAAGCTGGCGATAATTTCTTCGCACTTAGCCACAACGTCAGTGGTTGCGGTACCTAGTGCAAAGTCTACTTCTTTACGGGTAATACCAAAGTCAGTATAGAAGTTGCCGCTTACGGTTGCGTTAGGGCTCCATACTGCACCAGTACCTAGTGTCTTAAAACGAGCGACTTCACGAGTAACTGCGAAAGACTTGCGCATTTTCTCAAGTTTACGAAGTAGTGCAGCGGCTTCAGTATCGGCAGCATTTAGGTCAGAGTAGCTGGACTTGCCTGCTAAGTCGCTAGGGAACAAAGCATCTTCCATTGCATGAAATGTGCAAGAATAGCTATGAATTTTCCGAGCATCGTTTAGTTGGGTTTGTGGCTTAGTGCCGCGTACTTGATCTCCAACAATACCTAACGTACCATTGATTTCTTGGAACGTAGCTGTAGGGGTAGTAATTGGCTCTTGAACGAACAGTCCAGAGTCGTTTAGAATAGACCAAGTTTGTGGAAGCTTAATTAAGCTAGCGGTTTGATCAACAATTTCAAAATTGTTACTGTATGAACGAGTAGTCATATTATTATATCCTTGTGCTATTAAACAGAAGCTAGAACTTGAATACCTTTGGCTTCAAGTGCAGCGTATGCGGTATTCTTTTTAGCATCATTGTCGTAAGTAGCACCAAGTACCAGACCTGCTTTTTTAACAGCCAATTGGCCACGAAACGCAACTAAAACCTTAGTGTCAGTGGTTGCTGGAATAGTTTCAGCTTCTGCCACGATAGCAGCAGGTACTTTTGACCCGTCTACAGCCGTTTCTACGCAGACTTTATACTTACCGGTTGCAGTAACTACGCCAAGTAGTGTACCAATTGCTAAAGTAGCTGCGCCGTCGTTAACTACAACTTCATCAAAGTTATAGGCAAGGTCGCCCCACAGGGTTTGTGCAAAAACATCAGAATACTTTTTGCCTTCAGTTGAAATAACTGCCATATTTTCTCCGTCTTAAACGTTATATTTAGCCTTGATCACGCGGTCAAGTGCTGATTCTTGGACTTGTTCGGTGGACTCTACAGTAGCACCTTGTTCTTGGAACAATGCAGATTTATCTACTTGTTCTTGCATTGCTTTAATCACGGATACAAAGCTTTCAAAATCAGCTTGATCTTCAATTAATAGTGCAGCTTTAGTAATTACAGCAGCTTGCTTTTCATCTTTTACAATAGCTGATACAGCATCTTGTTTGGACTTAACAATAGCTTGCTTTTTCTCGGCTTCAAATGCAGCGATAGTTTCCATTGCTTTTTGTAGTTCTACTTTTTGAGCGTCTAGTGATTTCTGTAATTCAACAGAAGCTGATTCCAGAGCATCAAACTTAGCTTTTTCTACAAGTTCAACGGAAGTATCTTCTGCTTGAGCTTCTTGAGCTTTAGGCATAGTTTTTCCTTTAGTTAACTTACGTACCGAGGCTTTAGCCTCAACTTTATTCTCAACGCTAGCGATTGTTGAGGTTTCATCCTCTGAGTTAACAGATTCTGATTCTTTGATTGCTTTCTCAATGACTTCTTGATCCATCAGGAAAGCTAAATATTGTTGTTCGTTTAGAGCAGCCAGAGCTTGTTCTAAATCTGGAGATTCATGAAGTGACTTGATGATTTCAAATGCTTGTAAGCGTTCTTGAACCCAATCTTGAACTTCCATTTCTGGAGTTTCTACTTCTTTGTATCCCATCATTGCAGCTAGGACGTCTGCATCCTCATACCATAACGAAAAGAACCTACGAAGAAACTCAGGGGTAGACATTGTTACTTTTACAGCTTGCATTTTCTCTAGATATTCCAGAGATACATTCTGAGATTTGATTACAAGAGTCTCAACGGAATTCGCTGGCCCACCCTGATCTTTGCTTACTAATGCAACTGCTGCATTATCACCAGTAAAGTCAAGTGCTTTAATCTTACGCTTGGCTTTTACTTTGCCTTTTTCAATTTCCATTGATGCTCCTTATTCGATTGTTTGAACAGTTCCCATTGCTTGAACACTCAAGCCGCAGAAATGCCCTGATTTAATTCCTTGCCATACTTCTTCACCTAGTGCAGATTCATCAACATAGATAGTGGCAAGCCAACTACCTTCTTTAATACTTACACCACCTAATTCCATATCGGATTTAGTAATGTAGCTTTCAATGAATTCAAAACATGTAGTAGGCATCATGTGAAGCAAATTAGCTTTCATGCAATACCGATTGAAGTTGTGGCAGCTTTTTTCTACGGTTTCTTTGTCGTACCAGTCGGCGTGTGCATCGTTGGTAGTACCGTCATCATCTTGAGGTTCAAGAACAAGGAACGTAGCTAGACGTTGTTCTTCTTTTAGAGCCTTGGCTATTTTCATTAGCTCTCCTTATTTTGTTGTAGCAATTACGCCACAGATAACATTGATTTTAACATGTGTATTTGGGATTAGCAAGTAAACTGTGTTATACATATCATTTGTTTAACAAACTTATCCAAACCTTAGTTTTCTTATGCACAATCCTATCTATTTGATAAGTACCTAAACCTTGCTTATAGCTATACCTCTAGAATGGCTTAAAACACCCCTAGAAGGCTTCGTTTAGCTTTTGACTACGTAGGTATGCCTTGAGGCTTGTAGGGCGTTTAAATCAGTCTTGTAATAACATACCTACCGTTCGTCGGCTGGGGTATTGACAGATTTTCAATTCGTGATACAATTTGGGCTAGGGACAGGGTAGGGAACAAGGGTTAAGCAACAAGGAACTCAACTTCAGAATCTAACTTCAGTATTTATAAGTTATACTCTAGTAATATCTAAGGTTATACTTACAGCAATCAACCTGTGCTACACTAACGAATCCAACGTAACAAAGGAGTATCATGCAGAAGTCAGTACCAGAGCAAAGCATTACACTAGCTATCAACATTCATAAGATCACTACAGAAGATGACCTTACATACTATCAGATTACCAATCAGTATTCAGATGATAAGCAAGTATCACCTGCCAGTTGGTACAGTGTAACGAGTAGTGATGTTTTGCTTAACGTAATCAACTTATCAGAGTCAACGTTCTGTAAGCGAGTTCTGATTGTTGTTGATAATGATGAAAACCTAAGAGAAAACCTAAAGGTGCTATCAGGGCAATCTACTTCTAAATCTAAAGTGTCAGTGCTAAATCAGATTGCTTATAACGCAAATGAAAAAGCAAAGCTAAGTTCATTGTTTAGAGTAATGAACATCGAAGTCCTATAAGAAGTAACCCCTAGTATCAATCAAGGTACTAGGGGTTTATTTCATAGAGTCTGTGCTAACTCGAAAATAGCCTTTAGTTCATCGTTGTCAATATTCAGAGCAGAGGCTAGTTGACGTAAAACCTGATTATTACTCTCAAAGGTAAGCCTGTCGTTCCATTCAATCTTGGCTACTTCTCTGAATGAAGCATCTTGGATATTCTGAATTAGGTTTTCTATCTGAGATAGCCTGCCAAACTGAAGTAATGCCAGTTTAGCTTGTGCTCTTGTGACTGATATTACTTCTGAATGACTGGGAAGTCTTTGAGAGAAATACTCAGCTTGTTCTTTTGTCATTGGTACAAACCCCTCCAAATCAGGATTATATTCTTGATACAATCCTTCTGAAGAATATGCCCACCTCCCTGGTGTGACTTCAAATACTTTCATATTTTACTCAGATTAAAAGCATTCGTACTAGCTCTGTTGCGCTGTGACGCATTGTATACAGGAAATTAATCTTAGTGGTACCATCCACAAAAGGAAGAATAAATAACTTATCTCCTTCTACAACAGTACCACCAAGAGCTACTTGCGTAGTATTTGTTGCCAGAGGAATTAACTTATTACCATTAACATCAAACTTAAAAATACGGCCAGTGGATTCTTTTGTGTAATAAATGAAACCATCTAAGTCAACAGTCGAACTACCTGTAGTAAAAGTTTCTTGCTGATTCCCGTAAACTACACCGCTGATCCAAGTATTTGCTGCAATATCGTACACATCAAGAGTGCTAGTAGCACCACCACGAAAACTGTAAATGTAACGTCCATTCTGTTTATCAAGTAAAGTTGTGTAATGATCAACCGCAACTTCATTATCCCAACCAGAGGTGTTATCAATCCAATCCGCAGTACTACCTGCTGCCATTCCACCTGCCCTTGCAGCCACTGGACTTAGCGTACTCCAAGTATTTGTACTAACAGTGTATTTATAAGTAGTCACTGCGTTATTACCAAAAAGGTAAAATACGTCATCATTCCCTTCTATGCTATATACAGTTGTAACGTCTGGGGTTATTGTCCAAGCTGTAGACACCGTTAAGACAGTGGGTGTATTGCTTGAAATAACACGAATCTGACCTACCCCAGTTCCTGCTATAATACGTACTTGAGAATTCGCCCACATATTAGTGGCCCATGCTTTAGAGATATTAGTTAAGGTAGTAGTGGAACCAGATGTTGCAGTTCCTGTTGCAAACTGTTTAACACCACCGATAGTTGCGACCAATTGCCCACTTGTACCCCAAGCTGTAGGCATGGATGCCACGCTCTTTGCTGTCCAAGCATGAGTTGCCACATCATACACAGAGAAACCAACCGCTGATGTACCGGCATTCCAGAACCATAAAGAACCACTGTACACTTGGTACTGAGTAGTACTGTCAAATGCTACTGAATTACTAGGGGTAACAGTTAAAATTGAGTTAGCTCCTAATGTATTACTGACAACAGAACCTTCATAACCAATTCCTGTACCAGCCACTACACGCACACGGCAACTAGTAAGACTCCTTACAATTGATCTGTTAGTTGTAATGCTCGTGGTTGAACCTGCTGTAGCTGTCTGTGTGAAACTGCCACCCATTGCCCCTAGACCCCTGTATTCTCCACAAGACCCCGCAGCAAAAGTACCAGTTGCTCCACTGTTAGGTAACTGGCACCACGAGTCCTCGTTTCCTTCATACATCCAGATACTAGATACACCGGTAACAAGGAAAGCCCGTGGCCCGTTATTTAGGTCGTATTTATCGGAAACAACAAAAGAGCCAGCAGTAGTTACGGCTGGACTGTTAGTGCAGCTTTCCCATGCTTTACGATGTAGAAGTTTCTTAAGATTTACTGTAGTTGCCATATTTAACTCACTATTATATTGTTGTAGATATTCACAGTCCCTGCCATGTTAAGAGCATCAACAGTCGCAGCAGCAGATTTACCGCCTATATTTGTCAATCCTCCAATAGCTCCTGTGATATTCCGAATATCCTGATTTGCTGCAAAAGTAATTTGTGGTATAACTTCAATTGAAGTTGCAACCTGATCATTACCTGTAACTCTTGGCATTCTTTCCAGCATTGCTGCTAATAAAAATGTAACATTACTCAAAAGTTCTATCTGAGTAACTTCTTGGTTTATTCCTGCTAGTATTGAATCTGGCATATTATCCTTTTAAAATATCTATTACTTTACCTTCGGTATTTGTCTTATACCAAATATACGGGCTTGATGCAGAAGGTTCAGTTTCTTGGATGAATGTGTTGCCAGAACTAGAGCCCCCGCCTGAATTTAAAGCGTGAGCAACCGCACCAGTGCTATCTGTTATATAGAGGTCAAATCCGACACCAGTTCTGACTGCATAGACTGTATCTGGTGTTAGAATATCTGGAAGTGCAGATACAGTCTTTTCTATCTTAAATACAGCCATATTACCAACCTACGGAGTTCCAGTCGATAACTGGTTTGCTTCCGTTGTATGTGAAATAACCACCGGATTCACCAACCTTATCTAGCTCTGTTTTATTTGCATGACTGTGTTTTTTAGTAACAGCATCGTCAATATCAGTGACAGGACTAGTCGGTTTATTTTGAATATTAGCCCATTGTAAAACAACATCTTGTGATTCTGCTTCTGAAATCTTAATCCAACTAGTTGTACTAAAACGATACACGTATGTTGCAGCACCTGATGAAACAGTAGCATCACCAGTAGCATCCAGAACTAGAACCTGAATATTCTTAGTCGGTGTCAGTGCGTTACGAGCAGCAATGTTTGCTACTACCTCTAGATTACTTACACCAGCTACAGTAGCATCAATCATTGATTGTACTTGTGCGCTATCAATTACTCGTTTTACCGTACTAGCTGAAGCACCTGTAACATACATCTCAACAAAATCTGGCCGGGCTGGTGGTGCAATTAAGTAGATGCTGTGAGATTGTAAAGTACCGGGTAATGTTGTTTCTTTATAAATACTATAAGTTGCCATGTTTATTCCTTAATATCTTACCACTGAGAAGATGCCAATACAGGAGATGATAATAGTTTGCCATCAGTCCCTACCGTCAAACCATTACTTGTATCTGTACTGATTAACTCATTTGTAATATAAGTTAAAGTAACGGTTCCTGTTGGGCCTTGTTCAGCAGGACTTGTAATTGTATAAGTAACTTCTGTTTCGGTAATAATTGTATTTTCAGAATCAGTGTCGCTTACAACAATGGTATCTTCTTCTGTTGTTACTATTACTTGCATTATTTAGTTACCTCACGATCTAATGTAAGTTCACCTTTAATTACGCGGTATACACTGGCATCTGGGAAAGTGATTTCAATATCGTATACGTACTTACTTGCAGTAAACAATGCACTGGAAGTAGCAGAAATAACTAACTGAAACTTACCGAGGGGCGCGTCTGTAATTGTAAGACCACTTGTGCTGTTAAATTCAGATACAACTTCACTGTAATAGTCCTGACGTACTTGCATACGAATAGAACAATTAGTTAAATCAGTAGGTGTACTTCCAGAAAGCCATTGAAAGCTTTTACGAAACGTACTCCCTTGATATAGTGTTAAATTAATTATGGCTGGTTTCATTTATACTTCCAATATAGAAAACCCAATAATGTTTTAGCATTAAAGGGTTTATTTATTTAATCTTCCGGGGTAATCTACATTTTGTGTTTGCATAATTTTCTTTCGTTATTTATTTAAGCTGCGTTATCTGCATTCATATCAGATGTATTGTTATCTGAAACAGCATTACCTGTACCTGAGTTTAATCCTTGTTCCATACCTTCACCACTTCGAGTAGTAGCTTCAGGTAATACATCTTCAATCTTAGTATCTTCAGGTAGTTGGTCAATTCCTAGACTATTCAAAACAGTATTGACTACTTCAAGAGTCTTAGGTAAGTAGCCCGTAGCCCCTACGCGCTGAATCGCCTTGGAGAATGTCTCAAGATCAAGTTCATCCATACCATCAAAATCAAGATAACCCATTCGTTCTACATTCCAACCGTTAAGTTCGTATGTCTGACGGATAAGATCACGCTCAAGTACATCCTTGATTAACTCTGCCATTTTATGCGCAGCAGTCGCTGTTACGCTATTCTTGAATTGAGCTAAAGCAAAACTACCAGTGCTACCTTGACCTAGAATCAGAATATCAGCAGCAAGTGATGTGTAGATTGCGTTCTTATAGTAAGTCTTAATCTTATCAATATCAAAGCTGCGTTTACCATCAGTAGATAGCAAGGTCAAATCAAACAATGGTTGCTTGGTTTCAGGATCGTAGTTACCCGGTAGAACAACACCACTTTGAGCGCCTGCTTGCATGTTACGGATTGCATTTTCGTAGTAACTGCGAATAGCTTTCTGTTCAGGACTTGCATCAGCACTGAGGTATGCGGCAGGTAGTTTCAACATGGGAATACCGTGTAGTTCCTTGTTTACACCGATGGCTTCAAGTTCTTCTACTACCGTAATAAACCGCCACGCTAAGTAAGCATTGCGAAGCAGGGACTTACCGCAAGGATCTCCACGGTGCTTTCCCTGACGGAATAAAAGCATTTTACTAGCTGGGATATTAACATAACCTGCTTTGCTGCTGTAGCGCCCATACGGGTCATTTAAACCAGAGATATTCTGCTGTACACCAGTGAGTTCATCACCGCTTTCACTGAACAAGAATTTACTGATTGATTCCTGAGAACGAATTGGTAGTTTCTTCCATGAAATCAAACCATCGTCGTACTTACTACCATTAGCTTTGAATCGCTTACGATATACTTTTTCATGCACGGAAAAACCATAAGTATTCATGCTTAGAACATCACTGATAAATTCAGACCAGCTATGCTCCATGTCATTAAATGACTGATTGATTACTTCACATTGCTTCTTTTCTTCTTCAGTGGCATCTTTAGGAGGTAAGAATTTCCACTGAGCTTTAGCGATGATGTTATCGTACAGAGTCAATGCAGAGTTGATTGCATCATGGTATTGCATTTGTTTAAATGTAGCAATACTCTGAGGAAACTGCAATTCACGCTTTAGTTCAGTCTGAGGAATACCACTGAATGTACTCATTCCTAAACTACCGAGTTCTCCGAGCCTGAATCTTTCGAGTGTATCCATAGGGTTAGATGCCTTTAGCAATTCTTGTGGTTTACTTTGTTTTACTCTAGGCATCTTTGCCCTTTCTTATATTAAGCCAGAGGTAGGAATACCTTGGCTATTATGAATGTTGAAATCTAGGGATGTTGTACCGTTGAATCCGATGGTTGACATTGGAGCGGTAATACCAGAGGACATACCTGATAAGACACCTACGTCAAACGAGGGAAGTTCAAATCCTTGGTTTAGTGCCCAAAATGCAGAAACAGCAGCATCGAGTGCATCGTCATGTTGCTTACCGTCCCCTTTAAATTGCTCAAGCTCATCAAAGAACCAATCATTCCAAGATGAAAAAACAACCTCAACAGCACCAGATTGACAAACAGAAGCAAATGGTCTAAACCTAATTAGTTTAGATTTATTACCTGTTGGATGTAATATGCACGATCTACCTGTCTCTGCTAATTTTTGTTGTAATGACCTAGCATATGCTTTTCCAGCAGAACCAGCATCAACGGGTATCACGTATGTAATATCATCATCTTCTGTTCTGCTAAGATTAAGCAGCCATTCTTCTACTGTATGGAATCTTTCACGCATTCTATGTGCGTGTTCAATACAGTATTTACCATCTTTAGATTTTGACATTAACACGGAAGCAGTATAGTCAGGATCACGATTGACCTCATCAGCGATACTTCCTGCAAAGTCAAAACCCCTAAACCTACGACCAGTAAATGGCGGTGTATCTACAATAGGTGTCCATTTTCTCTTAAAATAACCTTCATGTTGCTTAGTGACGTACCAGTTACCATACAAGAGAGCTTCCTTTGTTTCACGATCTTGTCCCTCTAACCAAGCAACATATTCGGGTTGCCTTTTCATTAACACTGGGTTTGAATAAACGTTAGCATTGATGAATGTAAAACTAAGCGGTGTACAATTTGGAATAATTTGCTGCAATTCTTCTTTAGAATTAGCCCAAACCATTTCGTTATCTCGCATGGTAAACCAACGAGTTACACCGCACTTTTCTTGATCTGGTAATCCATCAGGAAGTAAATACCACTCAATCCATTTTGTTAACCAATGACCTTTACCGGCAGGGTTACAAGTCATCCTCATTTTTGGTTTCATTGCAGCTTCTGAACGAAGCCTTGACATAATATATACAACCATGGATTCACTAAGTTGCTGAACCTCATCTAGTAAGGCTGCACTCAGTTGCCAACCCTGGAAGCTATGTTTATCCTCTTCGTATTGACAATGTCTAAAAGCAATTGTTGCACCACTTGGGTATGCAATAATACCATCTCGTTTTTTAATTTTAAGCCTGTCTCCGTAGACTTCTCTGTGGAGGTTTACGACAGTTTCAAAAATACCACCTGGGCCGTGGATTTGTGGTGTCAACCTTCGAGTAACAAGTCCCCTGAATTTAGGGTCTTCTGTATATTTTAAGAAATCCATTGCACCAAGATATGACTTACCAGAACCTGCCCCTCCGCCAAAAACTACCACATCCTGTTGTGAGTTTATGTACATTTCCTGCTTAGGGGAGGCTGGGGCTATAATTTTACTCATTAGCTAAACCTTCATTGTATTTATTTATTCTTGATAAAGCATTTAAGGTTTTAGAAGTAGTACCTTTGTTTAAGCTTTCTAGAATAAATTGACAGTTTTCTTTAGAGTAAATATCACATCCATAGTATGCAAAATCTTTATCTAGATTGTAGGCAGGGTTTTCTTTAGAATTCTGACCATCTACCCACTTGTCATAGTTTCTTAATTCAGGTAAGTCTTTTAAAAAGTTACTGAAGTTATGCCATTGTGCATCCACCGACACCCTACCATAGTAACCTTTTTTATCTTCTTTACAATAAGCTCTTTTAAGCATATTATGCCAAAGAATGTATTCTTTTTTATAAGCAACAGATAAGTCTGAGTTTTTACCTAAGAATCCGATACCGTAAACAGAAGGATGTAGTGGGTCAATGATTTTACCCTTTATGGCATTGGCAATTAATGCATTAACTTCTGTACCTGTCAATATAAATTTTACATTGCAATACTTACCTGATCGGGACAGAATTCTAAATTCGCAATTATTTTTGTTCTTATAAACTTTATCATCAAAATGTGTTGACAATTCTACACTTGTTCTTTTTTTAACATTTTGATTTTTACACTTACCTTTAATAAGGTTGTGCAGCGATACATTTCGTGTAGTTCCATCTTCAAGAAATTTAACAACCAAGTTTTTTCTTGAACTACTATTAATTACTTGAACAACTCCATAAAAACGAGTCGGATAGAAAAATTTAATTTGTTTAGGTGCAGTGGGTTGACCGAGGAGGTTTGTAAATAAACCATCGGTTGAATTTTTATACATATATCTTCCTTCTAAAGAGCTTCACTAAGACATAACAGCAGGAGGGTGAAGAATCCTCTTTTCGGTCGGCCAACCTAGCTGTAGTCAAAATTATAACAGAATTATTTCTTGTCTTCTTCTGGTTTAAGCATGTGTAACTGAAACTTTGGTGCTTCAATCAGTTGCCCCACAGTCTCTGTTTCATCTTCAGGTAAAGCACCCAAGTCTTTCAACAAACTTTGATATGTACTAATAATCAATGCGGATGCTCGTAACTTATTAGCATCCGCTGATTCTTCATTACCCATAATCTTCATAGCTGCTGCGATTGCTGCGCTTTGGTGCGGACGAAACCTGCGAATTAAACTAGATAACTCAGATTGCACTTGTGACCGACGACTTTGCCCTTTTTTAGCACTGTTTACTGGGCCACCCTTCCAGATACGAGGATCGGTTTCACCACCAAGTTCTTGTTTTGATTTAAACATACTCTTTCCTTTTCTTGCTTGATATAACATAGATGTTGCAAATACGCATTACTTGATAATATCTATATTTGTTTTCAAACTGTTGCGTATGTTATACAATCATTAACAAATGCATAACATAAGAAACAACTTGATATACCGAAATATCAATCCAAAACATTTGTTTCAGACTGTTATTGCAGTAATTCTTAAATAGTAAATGCTCGTAATTGCGCACAATCCTACACCATATCATAGATTATGACTAGAATTACGTACAAATTAGTCCGGTTACTTTATCCGGGTCTACTTTTGCTTTTCATGCGACAGACAGTGTAATTACTCGCATTAGACACCTGAGAATGAATGCTCAAACTCAACCGAGGTGACAACGGTTCCACGGGTAGCGTGTTTTGGTGTACGTTCAGGATTGGAACCTGAGTCTCTGCTTTATCAATGCAGTGTTCTGATTAAACCAACGTACATATTGGTTGCGGAGTCCTGAATCGAACAGGTTTCCGGGGTTATGAGCCCACGAGTAGTGCCATTCTACTATACCGCGTTATTCTTATTCAACTCTGATCATCAGAAATCCACCTCAACTATCTTTAGCTGGCATCGTCGGCATCTTCAATATATGCTTTAGTCTTACCTGTTGGGTTCATTACTTCAAATACATCGTCTGTAATATCATCATCCAAAAGTACATCGCTGCAATTAAAGCATTGCCCTTTGGATGTGTATTGATCTTTGAAGAAATGTGTCCCGCAACTTGTGCAAATCATTGTTGAGCCTTTATTGTTATTATCAGTTGAAATGAAAGTGTCGGTTGCTGTACCGACGCTAGGCAAGATACGACAGTCTTTCAGGCGTATAATCCAAGCAGCTTAAACACGACATCAACCAAGAGCTTTATAATCCTTGATTAACTAAGAAAGGAGCAAAGAAGTAACCTTTGGATTTACCCTTGACCTAAGCCGTGTACACAAAGTATTTTAACACAAGCATTAAGCACAAGCAAGTTAGGTTAATTCTTCAAACAAGCAATACTTACTCAGAATCTTGCTGTATTTTAATTGCAGCTTATTTAATCGTTTCTTTGCTATCACAATATCAAGAATAAGCTCTCGCTTATCCCTACCTTCGCTGCGATAATGCAGGAAGTAACTGAATTGATCATTAGGATGTGCTACAAGCCTTAGCTTACTGTCTAAATTAACCCTAGCTTCTTCTATTACAAGATATAGCTTCCTAGGTATCACCTGAAGGTTACGAAGCCTACAATCGCTTTCTATGAGGTTTCTGTGAAGTATTCTCTGGTCTTTGCGAACTGCTTTACCAAAACCAAGTAAGCAAGCAAGCCTATTTGCTTTAATCTTGATAGTCTTTGTCTTGTTATTCTCAGTACCTAACTTTGAGTAATGCCAACAAAAACCATCAATATCAGGGATTACTTGCTTACCTGTGCCGATAACAAAGAAGGTACCTTCATTTGCGTTGTAGCTTACTTCTTGCAGTAATATTGCTTCATTGCTGTATTTCATCTTACCTTCTTTGTTAGTTTAGTTAATCACAATCCTTTGCACAAGGACAATTACAAATATCATTGCAATTTTCAGGATCACCACAGCAATCTTCGTTTTGTTGTGCATCATGCATTTCTTGCAAGATAGCGTACTTGCGTTCTAAGCGTTCATTAATTTCATCGTAGTTCAAATACAGTTCCTTACCTTCCAGAACATCATTGATTTCTTCCTCAGACAAGAAGTGCTCATAGCATTCGCGGAAAATATCTTCAGCGTATTTGGACAAATGCTGAACATGACGTTGAACATCAGTTGATTTACCACGAGAACCAAAGCTACAACTATGGCAAAGGAAATTCGCGTACTTACCAATAACAATACTGTCACAAGCAAGGGCAAGCAAACTACCTGCGCTGAATGCATCACCTACTACTTCAGCTACAGTCTCTGCCTCAGTGTTATTAATCGCATGTAGAAGCTCTACAAGACCAGCAAGATCACCACCGGGCGTAGAGATGCGGAACACTACCATATCCCCTTCACCTAGTTCTTCAATCTTGTTTACAACCTGACGGTAATATGACGCATTGCGTACTTCGGTATCAATCGGCACAACAAGTTTAGTTAGTGCTCGTTGTTCTAAGAAGTAACCACAGAATTGCTCTCCACGCATTTCAATAAGTTCTTCGTCTAGCTCTACTTTCGGTTTACTTGAAAAGAAAGCACTGTTCTTTTTAGAAGTATTTAGTGAATAAGTTTTTGTTTTCATTTGCTTCCTTTCTTTTGACATTTAGTCAATTAATTTATCAGACAGATAATTCAGTTTCTGAGTAACTGACTGTACTTGTGCAGATAGTAACATCAAGTGTTCTTTTTGATCTTGTACTACTTCCCGTAGTTCTTTGATTTGCTCGGATTGAACTTTAAGCTGGTCTAGTAAATACTGAGGATTCATTTGTCACTTCCTTTGCTTAGTAAACGTTATCCTTGATAAGTCCCAGAGCAATACTTTTGACTAGACCACCGCGTACTACATCTTCAGGGGAATCAAAGTTAATAACACCTACATTGCGAATGCGGTGGCGCTTAACAAAATCAAGAATCCATTTCAATCCAGATTCACCACGAATGTCTCGTTGATTCAAATCACCAGACACAATCAGTTTACAGTTATCACCTACACGAGTAACAATTGCAAGCATTTCTTCGGGTGTACTTTGCTGTGATTCTTCAATAAGCAACCAAGAAGGTTCGTCAAAACTACGTCCGCGTATCGACTCAAGTTCTTGTACTTCAATACTGCCGCGTTCCCCATCGTCTAAAGCGATCTCAAAAGCAGCCTTACCGATACGTTGTTTAATTGGGTCTAGTACATTACGAACGTAAGGATAGAGCTTCTGCAAAGATGTTCCAGGTTTAGCACCAGAAGATTTACCAGTCTGCACGTAAGGTCGTGCTACAATAATTTTTGAAATCTCATTCTTACGAAACTTGTCAGCAGCTACACATGCACTAAGATAAGACTTACCACAGCCAAAAATACCTGTACACACAATCAGTTGAATATTAGGATCATTAAGCATTGAAAGATAAGTCTTTTGTTTATCTGTCATCGCAACAATTGGTGCTGGTTGATTTTGCTCCTTAAACTTTTCCTTAGTCTTGCGACCAACTTCAGGAGTGCTGATTTGTAGCTTATCTCGACGTGTCATTCGTTTTGTTTGCATATTACTCCTTAGATTTGGGATATTTAGTTTTCTAGCCAAAATTAACCTTGATTCTTAGCTCGACGTGTCTTAGGTTCTGGTTGCACTTCAGGTACTTTTTCAGTAATTACTTCAGCTACAACCTCTGGCTCAATTGGTACTTTTTCTGTTCGGTATTCTTGAATTGCGAATGTATATACAGTACCGAAAGTTTTTGGGTAGCCGGTATTACTCTCTATATCAAACTTAAACCCTTCTTTTAAGTAAGGTTGGATAGCATTAAACACTGCATCAAAACTATAGACTTGAATAGGTGTTGTATTTGTAATAACTTGATTAGTAAGCATGTGATTCCTTTCGTTAAATAATCAGAACTCATTGTTCGTTAATCAATTATAACATATTTATCAGAAATATCAATTAGCAGTATGCATATAGCATACGTTGTTTTGATAGTAAAATCCTATGGTAAATCAGTGTAAGCTGTGGTAGAATCAAGGCTTCTAAACACAACGACAACTCCTGTTGGAGTGTCTCACCAAAGGTACACCATGACACTTATCTTTATTCTGCCTGATGCACTGACAGCACAAGAAAAAGAAGTAGAGTACAAACTCCTTACTTGTTTGTGCACTGTGTGCAAAGAAGAAGCAATTGACGATATTAAAGAAAGATATGCTACTGTAGATATGATGATGAGTACTGTTTGTGGATGTGAGTATCAGTTGGAGGAAATTGAGAATGATTAACACATATACATGGCACTGCAATAATGTGCGTGAGAAACAACCTTCATTGCAGTATCATAACTTTTCTCATGTAATGAGTGTTGTACGAACAGTAAATGATATATGCAATGAAGAAGGGCTTATTCTACACAAACACAAAACAATACTTGCTGGGTTATACCATGATGTAATCTATGTACCCGGAGCTAACAACAATGAAGAAAAATCAGCAGAGTATTTTCTTAGTATTGAACCAGATGAATATGAAATAGCAGATATGATTAAATATACATCAATCAACGATCATATTTCATCTGATATTACATTCGAGAATAACCCATATAGCAGTGCTCTGTTGGATGCTGATCTAAGTTCACTATCACGTAATGTGTTTAGTTTTATGAGAGCACAGGAAGGTATTTTATTTGAAAATAGTAAAACAACAGAGGATATTTTGTTATCCGTTAACTTCCTAAACAAACTAAGAGAAAAAGGTTTTATTTATAGAACTCCTTATTTTAAAAGTAAATATGAAGATTTAGCACAAAGAAACCTAGACTGGTTTACTTATTGTTTTGGAAAGAAAATTGAAGAATAACGTTAACCTCTGGTAGAAATATCAGAGGTTTTCTTGCTTGTGTAACTAGCTATTGTATAAATTTAGTGATATAATTAAACTTCCACAACTAACCATGGAGATTATATGTTTGTAAAATTATTCAACCAAGAACATGCTGAAGCACTACAAGAAGTAGGTTTCAGTGCATCTGAAATCGCTGACTACATGGGGTGTAGCAAAGCATGGGTGTATAGCAGGATTACATCAAAAGTAAACAAAAAGAAACAACATGACTTAATGACGCATGTTGTTGATCAGTACGATAAGAAATATCACAAACAAAATATCTTGTCTTGCATTGAATGCGGAATTGATTACTCAAAAGACAGAGACGGTTCAAACGACTTGTTTTGTTCGGAGCGTTGTAACGCAAAGCATGTATTAGAAGATTCGATGTTTAAAGAAATTTATGGTGACGAATGAATAAAAATATCAAAGTATTAGATAGCCTGCCGGGTAGTGGTAAGACAACAGCTATCTTAAAACACATGGCACAGAATAGAAGTACACCTTGGATTTATTTCAGCCCTATGCTGGATGAAGTAACAACAAGAGTACCTAATGAAGCTCTTGATTACGATATGGAACTGTTTGTACCGTATGCTGATGAACTGTACACAAAATCGGAGACTTGTTTAAAAGCACTACAACAAGGAAAGGACATTTGCACAACACATAGTCTACTAGGTAAGTTCACAAAAGAACACATTGAATTGATTAAGAAAAACAAATACTCGATTGTTGTTGACGAAGAATTAAGCCTTATTGATGGATACCCAATAGCAAAAAGTGATGTTGATTTCTTAATCAAGAATAATCTGATTAGCATTGAAGAAGCAACTGGGAAAGTTACTTGGCTTGATGCAAGTATGGATGCTAAAGCACGATATGGCGATGTGAAAACAAAAGCGGATATTGGTACTTTGTTTTCGGCTAAAAGAAGTTCATACTTCATGGTTAATTACTTACCTCCTAGTATTGTTGAGTCAACTGATACATTTATTATTTTGACATATCAATACAAGGGTTCTGTAATGCAGAAGTTCCTTGAGTTGCATGGATATGGTTTTGAATACATGCAGCTTCCTTTGTTTAAAACTGAAGCACAGATAAAGAAAGAACTTTTAGAGAGGATTGAGTTTGTAGACACATCAGCTAGTATTAAGCTAAGAGAAAAGTATGCTTTAAGTAAATCATGGTGGGTAGCTGCTACTAAAGAAAAACGATCGGAAGTATCTACAGTTATTAGGAGTGTTTATCGTAAGACAAAACTGAATAGAGAATATCTTTACTACACAGTACCAAAGGATTACTGCGAACAGGGTAAAGGTTTTGAAACAAGGTACATTGGCAAAGAACCAGTTACGAATGAAGATGGTACTTTAATTGAACACACAAGAACGTTTATTCAATCAGCAGCTAGGAGTACAAACAACTATGCTGACAAACAGTTAGCTATTCATGCTTATAACTTATTTCCTAATCTGAGTGTAAAAGTTTACTTACAAGATAGTGGTTTTGTTTGTGATGATGATATTTATGCTTTGAATATGTTATTGCAGTGGTTATTTAGAGGTTGTATTCGTAAGAAAGATTCTACTGATGTACTGAAAGTATGTATTTTGAGTAAACGTATGCAGACATTATTCAAGATGTGGTTGTGTAGTGAAACCAAGTAAAATCAGTTTTAGTGTCCACTTTACTGGACAGTAACGCTTGTAACTTATTGATTTTAAAGGATATTTTTCAGAATCTGTTAAGCTATAGGAAAAAGTACAAACCTCAGTTTTACTGTCAGTTCTTGCTGATGGTTACTGAGGTTTTCTTGTTTGGGCTTACCAAATATCAGTTTGTATTGTCTTTCTTCAAAATACTTATACTGTTTGTATTTCCTACAGACAAATGTGTGTTTATCTTAGAAATATCGTAGGGTTATCAAACAGTTACCTTCAATACACCTTGAGGGTTCGTTATCAAATACTTCTAAATAAAATTATTCCTTCAGGTACACATCAGTTGTGTTGTTTGTTGTGTTAAGCAGAAATATCATGCTTCAGTGTACCTTCGTTTAAACCTCGTATAACAGCCTATAACACCTTTAGGCTACCTTCGTATTACTTTTGTTAAACAATCGCTTATACGCTGTTCTGATGGGTTTTAGAAGGGTTATAACAATAGGGATTACCTTGAAATATAACCTGCTGTGTGTTTGCTGGATGATTGCTGTGGTTTATCTGCTGAAAATATCTAGGGTTTTCTGGAGTTTTACTCGCAGGATGGAATTGTGGCTTGATCAGACCCTCCTCCACCCCATTGCATCACCGGATCAATTTCAAAATATCAAGGGGTTGATTTAGGGCTTAAATTGCCGTTTAAACGCATGAAATACGACAATTGACCATCGTTTAACCCATGGTTTGCCCTCGGTTGACCGCTGTTAGACCCTAGAATGAGCCTAGAATGAACGTGGAAAAGCCCCTAGGGGTTAGCTAGAGGCTTGATGTTGGGTTGAACCGGGAGGTTATCCCGGCGGTTTGGCTTAGATCACTCTGTAGATCTTTCTGTCTGTATCTGCTTCGATCACCCATACTTCGGTATTACCGCACTCATCACGTTCAGCCCATAGGATACGATCTTCCGAACCATACTCTTGCCAGTCTAGACCATCGCGAACCATACGTTCGGCAATTGTTTGCATGTTTGCTTGGTTGATTTGTGCGATTGTCAACATGATATATTTTCCTTTGTAACCCGCTGCCCTATGCTGCGGTATGGGGTAGATTATACACCAGAAAGAACCGCACCACAATCTACCGTCCGTCGGATAACCACAAACTAAATCACCGATACATCAGCAGCCATCCTGCAAGTAAAACCGGCCATCCTACCGCCAGCACTGCCCACAATGTCACCCCGAAGATAACCCCTATAACATGCGCTTGCTTGCGCCATACGATGATATTATGCTTCCAATGTGATAGCGTAGGATGCTGCGCTGTCATTGTGCCTCCCTTGCTTCTTCCCCACGTGCAATAGCTTCAAATACTACGCTACAGTCGTAATCATTTGTTACGCTCGGGCACGGATAATGCCCATTCAATCGTTCAAAGCAGCCGAGAAAGAACTGCACATAATTATACACAGGGCCGTTCTTTCGCTCCCATTGTGCAAGTGTTTCAGTATCGTCAATCTGAGTCTCAAGTTCGTTTATACGCTGCAAAGCATCATGTAAAGCAGCCAGAACCTCGGCCAATGCTGGTGCATTCTCCGCGTATGCTCTGCGCTCAAGCTCTGCGATTACGTCGGGGTGTGTAAAATCGATTTGTGCTGTTGACATGATGTCACCTCGATTTACTTGCGGTCATCTGTTTTGAAGCTGTAAAAATTCATTGTCTCAGGGTCAAACTCATCAATAAAGAAACACGTTGCCCCTGACTTGC